>ENA-UOJC01000097-UOJC01000097.1-human-gut-metagenome-genome-assembly--contig:-C104-NODE-97-length-148471-cov-24.501125_pt1 | contig 148471 bp, 108 predicted proteins | sample MGYA00242339_ERZ723886 | MGnify/ENA metagenome assembly ERZ723886 | reverse complement strand
AGCAGGGCAACGGCCATGCATAGCAGGTATCGATAGTTCTGTGTCTTCATATTCAATTAGTTTGCTTGTTATTAATATTTTACATTTACATCTTTTTAACATGGACAAAAACAAACTTGTTTTTTAAGACAATGTAATAAACTCAACATCCATAATATCTCCACAAACAAACTGGGATGTTCAGTTTAAGAACTCCCCCCCATTATACACTAGAAAGATATAATTATCCACATTTTCTTTCAATCCAAGGTATATTTCAACAAATAATCCTCGAAATTGCCATTATATCCATATAATATCCCATTTTGTTCGTCCACATCAAACAATTCGGGGACTACATCAAACTTATACTTGACAATAGAATGTCCCGAATAATCAAGAACCTCTAGATACTTTTCATCATATTCTCCTTGACATAAGAGATACAGATAACGCTTGCCCGCTACAATATTGACATAGTAGTTTATATTATGTTGCCAATCGCCAACTGTTACACTAATAGGCGCACCACTCTTTATTAACTGCCTGCAACATTGCATATCACTTATACGATAGAAATCAATTTGTTTTTTATACGTATAAGCATACACTATTAAGGAATCATTGGCAGCCATAATCCCTCTATTTTTATAGAAAAATGGTTCGCCATGTCCCTCGGTTTCCAATGTAATCCGTCCCTGTTCCTCCCGAGAATTCAGATTCACCTTCTTTAAAACGAATTCACCTGGAATGGCACTATATATCAATAAAGAGTCTTCAACAATATGCATCTGGTTAAAAGACTCATAAGCAGACAAATCATAATCAGCCTCAAAAGAGACTCCTTCCGCCTCCGTTACCGCAAATTGTTTTATCCTGGTCGGAGTAAATCCCCAAAGATAAAGTTTGTCAGATGAAGTTCTGCAAAACATTGGAAAAGCCTGGAACTCATTTTCTGCCTGCCCTTTAACACCACCTTTATCGATACATTCCAAATCCGGTAAAGAGTATTGATACAACATGGAATCGTTTTTTACATCAATCAAAAATAGATTTTGCCCTTTCAGCATCATAAAACATGGACTAATGGCATCAGGCATAAGCACTTTCTCCGCCACCAACACTTTTTCAGACTGAAAAGGTTCCATTTCCTGCAGTTTCCCTTGCGATGAGCACGCAAAAACAACAGAAAGAATCAATATATAAGCAATACACCTCATATACAATCATTTTAGAGACAATGAGCTATTTACAAAAATGAAAACAGCGCATTGTCACACAAGCATTAATTACATTGCCAAGAATCAGAATATGCATTAGCCAAAACAGCGGAACATGTGCCGCAATAGGTCACATGGGTCATCATCCCTCCACCACCGGAAGAGACCGTTTTATAACACTTCAAAGTTTGTCCGCCACTTTCCCCTGTAGCCAACGCTTCAATGTTGGCTAAAACCAAATCAGACATTTTAGCACTGTTTCTTTGAGAAACATGTAAACCTAAACTTGCACTAACCACAAATACCGCAACAACGGTTGCTTTCATTAATTTTTTTTCCATTACTTTTGTTTTTATTGTTTAATATATTCTTTCATGTTTTCATGAAAGAAGAACACAGTTTCATCTTTTCACTATCATTTTGTTCACTTCCTCCCTCATCTGCCGTATCGCCGTAGATTGTACCTTCGGCTCTTTCGTCAATACCATCCGCTTCATTTTTTCAAACTTGTCCGGTTGCCTGAAGCTTGGTTCCGCATAAAGCTTCGCAAGCAGATAATAGGGATAAATACGTCCCGGCAAACGATGGGTGGAACGGATAAACCAGTCTTCCGCTGACAAGCAATCACCCATCTGCTGATAGTTCTTGCCTATCACATTCAGTATCATCGGGTCACAACTACGCAGTAAAGCTTCTTTCAAAATACGGTTGGATTTACTGAACTGCTGCTGCTTGTGCAATCCATGCCCATATTCGAACAAGAAAGATGCCCGGTCTCTCAACAGAGGATAAAGGCGCCCGTACTCTTTCTCTGCCGATTGATACGCACCTGCATTATACAGCACCCGCGCATTCATCCACTCCCGACAGGCTCGCTCCACTTGCAAGTCATTCTTCAGGCGAAAACCGCCAATGATGCCTACTGATACAGCCAGCCCCAACCATTGCCAACGGTCGGCACCGGACAAGCATGCCACAAGCAATCCTCCAAATGTAACGATAAATACCGGAAGTTGTAGCGGATAGGAGGAAAAAGAAAATATCATCAAGGAAAGAATGGCCCCACAGATACCATAACGTCCTTTACGGACTCCCCTATACAAACACAGCACGACCACAACCAATAGACATACAGCCAAAGGAATACCCAGTTCGACCGCAACCTGCAGATATTCATTGAATGCATATTCCGGACTTCCCGCCACACGTTCCTCCCACGGTTCATAATCACCTGCTGCAAAATAAGTTTCCTGCGCATTTCCATAGGCTGCTGCGAAATTATGAATCCCATATCCGGTCAACGGCTTTTCTGCAATGGCACGACAAGTTATCTTCCACATGAAAAGACGGCCACGTGCAGAATCGGGTTTCAAGACAAACAGTAAATAGCCCGCCAATAGCAAGACACAGAATCCACCGACCACTACCATCACCACACGCTGCCTTTGCTGCTGCCATAATAATCTGAACTTATCCGTCCAATCCATATGCCAAGCATATACACACAGACAGGAAACTCCTGCCGCCAACCATGCCGAACGGCTCATTCCTGCCGGAAGCACACAAAGGATGAGCAGCATCACACCACCCGAAACAACACGTCCCCCCTTCCTGTCACAAACCAGCCATTGATACAAACATACCGGAAGTATCATAGCCAAATAGCCCGAATAAGGTCCCGGGTTGAAGAAAGAACCCGTCAAGGCGTACATAGAGTGACCGGAAGTTGCAAAGCCATAGAGTTGGCGCAACCCTAAAATAGCTTCAGATCCTCCCAACACAACCAATACCCAGGAAATCACAGAATCCAAACTTACAAAATTCCCTCGAAACTTAAAGATAAGCGCCGATAGAATACATCCAGCCAACAAGAAGGACGCCTTGTCGAACCAGACCCACTGCCCGACAGTTTCAGCAGGAAGTAACCCTGAAGAACCTACGCAGACCATTGACAATAAAGCCAGAACAGCCATCCAAAGCACAGTCCAAGTAACGACAGCCTTTATTTGCCTTATTCTATTTTCTTCCATACCCGTTCCCATTTTATACTTCCTGACATATCATCCTTCGATTTCCAAATGCGTAGAGCCCTGCCTACAATGAAAGGTTCAGGCAACAGTCCCCAATAGCGTGAGTCTTTCGAGTTCTCCATCCTGTCACCGGATACGAAATAATAATTCTCACGGAAACAGTATCTGCTTATAACACTGTCTCCCAATAATACAGTATCCCTCCTGAACGTCAGTTTCTCCTTCTGTTCCCATTCTATCAGATTTCTATAAAGCATTCGGTTCAGTGAATCCATCCCTACCACACTTCCTTTAGCCGGTATATACAATGGTCCAAATTCCGCAATGCTCCAGCCCAGTTCTTTATTAAAAGGATAACTTTCAACCACTATTCCCCTATTCACAAATTCCTCGGAGTCAAGTAATTTTTGCAATTTATCTTGCGCAGCAGTATTCCCCAAGCATCCGTTATATCCTTTCACCCTATAATGGCAGTCCTTGATTTCCAAAGTGTCTCCCGGAACTGCTATACAACGCTTTACATAATATGACATTACATCAAAGGCAATGCTGTCCCAACTTCCCGGATAAGGGAAATTAAATACAAGCACATCATTCCTTTTGAATTTCCTCCACCCGGGCATACGATGAATCTTGACTTCTTTCTTTTCCAATGCGGCAGACACATCGAACAGCCTCGCTCCTTTTGAACACTTGTCAACCAGAATATAGTCTCCTGCCAACAAGGAAGGCTCCATCGAGTCAGAAGGAATCTTAAAGGAAGTGAGTACAAATAGCTGCATCACCATCCCCACCACAACAATGATGCAAAAAGAACAAGTCAAATCAATAATTATATAGGAGACCTTCTTCATCAGGAACTACTTTTTTATATACTCTAAAATATCTGAAATAACACTGCGGCATATTCTCTATCAAAAAACGAGCTGCGGCAAGCTTTTGGCTGTCATTTTTGTAATAATCCAGTACCTTTTCCAACTCTCCTCGATTATTTCCAGCAAACTCCAAGGCATAATCCAAGCGCCTACTATCCGTACAAGCAAGCAAAGATAGGGTACTGCCAATTACCATCAAATGTACACAATAAACACCCAACAATCTATATATTCGTAAGTTTAACAACATCCACTATAATATTATCGTTTTTTGTTATCCTATTCAATCATCTTTTCAACAGCAAACGCTCACTCATTACGCCAATCTGTTACTCTGCATTCCCGCTAATTTTCAAAATTAACGGAGAAGTTTCCACATTGCAATACACCGTTATCGTTTTATTGAAGTGTTCTGGATGTTCCGCTTTATAAACCACTTCCAAGGGGATTTCTCCGCCCGGTAATACCGGCTCCTTCGAGTAGGCCACGGTGGTACAACCGCAAGATGTAGAAACATCTTGTATCACAAGAGGTTTATTACCCGTATTCTGCAAGGTGAAAACAGCCTTTTGCTCTTCCCGCCAAGAAAAATTTCCCAGTGCCACAGAAGTGCGGTCCATATCTATAATTGTTCTTACGCTCTTGTTCTCATCTGTACATTCCATCTTTTTTCCTTGAATGATTTTCAGATATAAATCTTTTATTTTCGGATTATGAACAGGATTACCAATAGCTACAATTCTATTATTTCTATCTAACAATAAAGTTTGAAATTCACTTTTCTGAAATAAAGAAATATTTCGTTCAAAACTATTGGCACTATCCACAAAACATAAATCTGGGGAATAATGATATGATTTGAACAAATAGCCTATTTCTTTTTTTACAAAAGGATGAACAATAAAAACGATGCGTACATTCGCCAAAGAATCCAATACATCCTCAAATTTCTTCCAATTATTCAACTGTAATTTGCAACTAATGCACCCCAATGAATCAATATAAGAAATAATTGTATGGCTATATTCTCTTTTCATTGTCAATGTATCACATACCGAACTCAACGTTATCTCCTTTCCCATCCAATCTTTGATAGACCTTTTTACCTCATCCGTTCTTGATAAATTACAGGAAAATAATGATAATAATATTAGTAGTATCCATAATATTTTTTTCATACACCTTCTATTTTGAAACGATAAAAAATGAAATGTATATTACCATTAGCATCTTCTTTCGGCAACAAACTAACACCATAAAAATAATCATCCCAAAAGCCAAGTAATTTAAATGAATTAGGCATATCAGCATCCAAAATCAAATCGTTATTCGAATAAGCTTGAATAACAACTTCACGATTCAATACTCTTTTTAATGTTGTCCGAAATAATAAATGTTTTTCCGGTACATATAATAAACCGGAATTAACTCCTACTATACGAATGTCACTTTTAAAGTTCGACATTTCCACATCATATCCTACAGTATAATTTCTATTTACATCAGAAGATTCATAGCCAACAGTGTATAATAAATTATTCGGATATTTATATACATAAATCAAAGAATCCGTAGCATGGTTTACATATAATGTATCTTTATTCATCGCATATTGAAAGAATTCAAAGAAAGGGGTCGGTCTCTGTTTATACACATTCGGGAAATCCCCCCAGACTTTCTTTACTTTCATATTTTTACTATTTAATTCAGCAAAAATATGTCCCTCTTCATAACGTTCCTCAGACACTTTATCTAAATATCTATTAATTAAATTTATCGGAAGCAAAATGGTCGAATCATTCAAGTAAGTAAGGTCTATACCAAAATCAGTCATCTCCATTAGATTATAAACAGAAGGAGAGGTATAATCATTCCTTGACAAATGCTCCCACCCAAAATCTATGCGGCCTTTATATTCCAAAGAAAAATCCCCTTCTCGGTAAGTGTACATTCCCAAAGAGTTATCCATTACAAAGCACTCCCTATTCCCATTTTTAAAAGGATAGGCATACATGAAAGATGGCAGTTCATTCGGTCCTTGTCCTCTGCCAAAATATTGACCAACACAGGAAGCAGAGACAAAATCATATTGAAAAATAGACATATAATAACTATCAGCAAAATAAATGGATGAATCCTGCATGAAAAAATTACCTCTACCAGAGGTATTACTCGCATCAACAATGACAGAATCCAACAACTCTATTTTTTTATTCGCTTTCCACTCTCCATAATGGACAATATCCACGCTCTCAGAACAGGAGATGCTTACTAAAAGCATCCCCATTCCTAATAAAAAATTATGTTTCCACATAATCAACGGCAGTTTCCATCATGATTACTACAAGGATCTCCACCACAATACGCTCCACTTGCATTAGCCGAACAAACATTGGGAGAAAATATATTAGTCTTGCAGTAGCATGAAACAACAGAACCGCCATCTTCTCCATTAGCCAGCGCTTCCACATTCGCCAGCATCAAGTCTGTCATTGTATCTACTTTCTGATTTGTGTAAACACCATATCCTGCAACTGCAGCAAATGTTGCAACAAAAGCTATTTTCATTATCTTTTTCATATTTATTTCTTACTTTTTTTGTTTTAAACACATTCATTGTTACTTGTTTCCGTATTTATCCTTTCAACGGAAAGCAAACATTTTGCTTATTCAATCTTAATCTTTATCTTTGCCTCGACCTCCTTTCTTGGTGAGTTATGGAACAGATGGTACACCATACTTCAATCAAACGCACTCCATCTGTTCCTTTTTATTGCATCATATCTTATTTTTTTGCCTGTATAAGCTACTCGGCTATAATTAATCGCTATCCTTTTTCAGCTTCCACATGCTTCAAAGGTAGAATGCCTAAAAAGAATATCAAATCACACTTCGGTAATTTAATGGATACCAGTTAATACAAATTAAAACATATAATTATACGCTATCCTATTTCTAGTGTATAAGGGAAATACTAGACTATATATCTAAAAAACGACATCAAACGAAACAAATGCAGGTTCTGGCAGATTTCCCAGCCCGATAATCTTATGCAATTTTGTACACAAAGCCATCTGATAGATTCGTTTATCCAATATCAACTTGGCTATGGGTACTCCCGAGTAATTGAAAACCAGCACCTTGTTCGCCATAGATTTTTGCGGGTCATTATAGTCATACTCGCTTAAAAGTTGATCTAAGTACAAAATATAGATATATTGGTCATCCATTGCCAAATCCAACACCTGCCCAAAGCTTCTTGCCTTACTAAACAAGAGGTTATAGTCTTTACATTCATAAAAAGACCGATCAAAATAAAAGTTCCAGTCTTTTACCATGGTTCCATTTTCCAGGTGGTATTTAGCAAGATACGGCAGTTTGCTAGGCGCAAACACCATATGCCCGTCATGCGCCGACAGATAACCTTTCAAATTCATCCGTGAAGACTGAACAGAAATTTTGTTCCCCACCGGAGATTCGCCGAACCTCTGTAAAGGCTGCAGGTTGGCATCCAGTAAGGAAAAGAAACTACCGTCCTTTCCGCACAATAGGGAGACAAAATGCTGTTCATCCAGTCGTACGAAATTATAATCTGCGGGATTGAGCTCACCTTGCACACGCTTATAAGGAGTTTTTTTTCTGGACAGTTCTTCAATTTCAATAGCATTTCCGTTGCCTTTTAAAGACATCACTGCCAACATTTGTATATTGACATCATTCAAACCGAAGGTATTTTCGTGAGCATATGTAATTATTGGCTGTAGGAACTCGCCAGGACCATTTCCCAATGAACCCCAAGTATGGATTTTTTTCATACCCGAAGGAATGGAATATACATGGCAAAAATCATTTTGAGCGACATGCGTCATTACCAAGAACGTATCAACACAGTCAATCCATCCCATATTAATCAGCAATTCTGTATCAAATTGCTCACCATCTACTCTAATCTCCTTATCAAAGGCTGGAAATTTTGTTTTAGATTCAAATCTACAACTTGACAAGAAGCATAGAAGAATGAATATAATAGAAGTTGTTTTCTGCATAAGTACTTCAAAGCAACATGTAGAATAATCAATAAGCCCTACTTTAAGTTTCACTTTACATCTTATCACATATCTACTGCAACAAGCTAATGGCTAAAAGTGAAATTTAAAGCAGGCTTAATAATAACATTTAGCACTAATCATTATATCCAACCAGGCCTTTTGGTATGACCCAGCAAAATATCTTCACCATAATCTCCGTCAGGATATATTACAACCATTGAACATAAATCAGGGGCAACCATACAGTCATCTCTATCAACAGACTCACCTCCAGCCAATGCTTCTACATTTGCCAACATCAAGTCTGTCATTGTATCTACTTTCTGACTAGTATAAACACCATATCCCGCAACTGCAGCAAATGTTGCAACAAAAGCTATTTTCATTATCTTCTTCATATTTATTTCTTACTTTTTTTGTTTTAAACACATTCATTGTTACTTGTTTCCGTATTTATCCTTTCAACGGAAAGCAAACATTTTGCTTATTCAATCTTAATCTTTATCTTTGCCTCGACCTCCTTTCTTGGTGAGTTATGGAACAGATGGTACACCATACTTCAATCAAACGCACTCCATCTGTTCCTTTTTATTGCATCATATCTTATTTTTTTGCCTGTATAAGCTACTCGGCTATAATTAATCGCTATCCTTTTTCAGCTTCCACATGCTTCAAAGGTAAAAAAGCTAAAAGAGAGCACCAAATATATTGCGGTTAAATGTCTGACATCATAGCTTTTTTAACCGTTGTCAGATTATGTCAGATCGTATCAGATTTTGCATTCCCTCGTTTTCCTCCGATGAAACCGGAATTTTCAGCTGATAATGACAATCTCCATTTAGAATGACTGCACCTGCGCACATCTCCTCCAAAAAGACACGAAGTCTTCTGACAGCGGTATATACCCGTCCGGAAGTACCACCACCATCCGGCCATAACACATTGCAAATCTCCGATATGGACAAATTGCCATTTTCCGCTTCCAAAAAGGCAAGCAGCAATGTGGAGGATTGCCGGGTAACAAACTCTGCCTTCTCTTTACGAAACAGCCGTCTGCTAGAAGAATCAAAATAAAGTCCATTTCCTAATGGATAAGTACCGATGGGAGTTCCCCTTCCAGCAACGATCTTCTCTCCCGTCTCCAATATGGCAGGACAAATGCCACCAGCTGCGATTACATTCTTCCCAACATGTAATATGTTAGAAAAGAAACGCTTTAAAATTCCTAAGCCCATGTTTTTCATATATCAGCCCCTTTATCAATACCAGTAAACCTCCCCTGCTTCATACACAAAAGGACGCACATGTTTCCGTCCACTTTGCGAAAGAGGACGGATCAGCCACAACGCATTTCGGGGAACATCTGTAAAACGCAAAGGCTTCCCTCCTTTAGCGCTCGCAACGACTTGCCAGCCATCCTTCCACAAGCAAAGCTCATAGGTCTCATCTTGCCGGTACTCCACATCCAGATACGGACAAAAACTCACCTCCACCAACCGACAGCATTCTCCTAAATCCAAGTCTGCATACTTTTTATCCAAGTCCATCCTATACCCTGTCGAAGAATAGGCATCCAAAATCCAGTCTGCAGATTCCTCTTTATAAGACAAAGGAAACTCTGTCAACCAACGGACACTTTTCAGTAGCTCTTCCCCTGAAACGGTCTTTTTGTAGAATTTTAAATCTCCAAGTGCCATTCCATTGGAAGGCAAAAACATCCGTATATAGCGTATCGAATCTTCCGACCGTACCCGCAGTCGCTGAGTGTTCAGTTCTATCCGCTCCGGGAATACACACAACGTATCCCCCCATTTACCATGAACAGTACCTCCCCGAAGTACCGTACCTGTTATGATCCCGTTATTATATCTGTTCAATGGATAAGCCAGTACACCAGTATATTGTGTAGTCACCATCTCTTCCTGTGCATCCTCCGGACAAAGTATTCGCATCTTTCCATCCTTCTGCACCAATACGGGATCAGCCGCCACTACCATCTCTCCGTCCATACAGTACATAGGCAAATAAACAATATCTTTTCCCATTCCCGAAAACGACGCAACATCCCCGGTTATTTTTCCAAAATGAACTGGTCTCCAATTATTATAATTCCACACACACAGATACGCATACTTCATACCGGAAGGTACCTTACGCAGCTTTATTCTCACATTCACCGTATCAAAATACTCATGTGAAACATCTTTCTTCCTTAAACTTCTAAAGGCTTCCGGTATATCCTTAGCAGGCACTCCATCTGCCAGAGGCCCTTCCATATAATGCCGATATGTCTTCCTGAAAACCTTAGGCAGACGGAAACGTCCCCAATATTTATGATAATCCACATTGTTGTAAAGGCGTCTATACTGCCACAAGCCTTGTTCCCAAAAGGGGTTAAAAGGATGGATATTTCCCTCTTCAACCAATACATTCCACGAATGGGAGCTTCCCCTATTAGCCCATGCCGGAACAACATCAGTGGCAACCGCCATACCTAAAGAAGAAAACAATAATGTATTATGCCAACATTTATGTATACAAAGCCCGTGACGTAGCTTCTCTAAAGTGACAACATCCCATATAGGAATACCGGTAGCATGAAATCCCGAATGCCCTATGTAACTATAGAATCGTAACAAGGAATCCGCTTCCTCTATCATATTTTTTCCGGAATTGGTAAAAAACTGTCCGCGATGCCTGCTGTAGAACATTTGGCGTGCACTATCCACCAACAAGCCATTTTCCTGGCGATAAGGAAGAATGTAATCACAAAAAGTTTCAAAAGAACAGTTTCGGGTATAGACATTCTCTTTCCATACCCGAAATGCTTGCTCAAGCTCTGTTATTAACCGGGAAGCTTTAATAGTCTTAATATCAATACGCATATCCCTTTTCAGCTTTTCACTATTATAGCAAGAATATATATTCCACAGACTGTCTATCTGCCTTCCCCAGTCTTTACCCTTGGAATACTGGTCATATATAGACAGAGAATCATAATCATAGGTATGCGACAACGAATCATACATTTGGTAAAAAGGTTTACAAGCTGACACAATTTCCTCATTCACAGCAAAAGCTCCTGGCATATTCTCTATAAGGAAACACGCAGCTTTATACTTCAAACTATCTTCCCGAAAGTAATCCAGAAATAGTTCCAGTTCCTTCCTATTTTCTCCAGAAGCTGCCAATGCGTATTCTAACGGAGTTTCCTGCCGACATGCAATGAAAAAAAGCAATATTACATATGAGATAACACTTAAGTTGTTCATCATTTTTTAATATTTTCATTCATTAATATACCATTGAAAATCAAAATAGCCTTGAAATTCACGTCATTTATTATTTTTTCTCCTTTTCACCGAATATAACCAATCAAGACTGCAATGTTTTATATGTCCTTTTCATGGAAAAGCCTAAATAAACTCAGTCTATTGGAATCACATAGTTCATTGACATTGTAGATATTTGATTAACCGAAGAAATCTTCCAATACACAGCCCAGAGATTATCTCCTCATTTATCTATTCTTCATTGTTTCCTAATTCTTATAACAAATTAAAGGCAAAGAATAACCTAAAATGGATCCTTGTAACATGAACTCGAATTACTTTTGCAATACTTTCAAATTTAACAATTGCCCACTAAAATTTCCAGTAAAAGCTAATGGAAAAACAAGAGTGGACTGGTAGTACACCACCTCCTCGCCAATTTTATAAAGTATCTTTTTATCCAAAGTCTGATGTAGTTTTCCATCAATGTATAAACTTGTAGAGGTATGGTCACCTTTAATCACAATTTGTACCCGTTGACCGATAGGAAACATATAATCAAACTCATTTAAATAACCATCTGACCAGAATGCCAATTTTCCAGACTTTGGGCTACTCTGATACAAAATGGCATTGGAAGATTTAAAAAGCACACTGCCCTTATCTGCGGATTTTGCAGTGAAATCAAAAGCCACTTCATAATCATACCCTATTTCTTCTATCAAAAGCTTTTGATTCCTTTTCAACTTCGAGACTTGAAGCACTTTCCCATCCATCGTTTTTACCTTTGCTCCAATATTCACTCCCGGAGCTTCCGACAAAGCACGACGGCAAGAATCAAACCGTGCGAAAGACAAATCATCCACAGCACCGGTCCACATTTTCAAGCTTAATGTCTGCATAGCAGGATACGCACGATGATGAATGTCCTTGAAAGTAATCCCATTTCCAATGTAATCATTCCATACGGCAAACATTCCCCCTTTCACACGCCTATCATTCCGACTAAATATTCTATCATCAAACATATAGGGTTCCCAGTTATTAAAAATCCACTCTATATTCAGGTAATCGTGGTAATAGAGTGCCGTCAATGGTATTATGTACAATTGGCTACATGCCACATTCACCAATCCAAATCCCAATTCGGCCATTTCAAAGGGATCGGCATAACCATTGTACCAAATGTCCAATAGTACCTCGTCAGACTTCACAGGAAGATCTCCTCTGGCATGCGTCAATGCACCCCATGCCACCGCTTTCTTCCCAAAACCCTCCACATATTTAATGTAATAATCAGTAAAAAAGCGAAACTTTTCAACAACATTAGGATCCGAATTATCGTATTCATCTGTACCAATATGCACTTCTTTACCCCTAAACACCGGATTTTCTCCACCTAAATACTCTGCAAACAAGCTGTCCAAGAACAAATAAGTCTCCGGATTAAACAAATCCAGGTGATCCTCTCCGTACTCCTTACTAGCAATTTCCGGCTTATAGCGCGTAAAGGCCAATGAATGCGCAGGCACATCTATTTCCGGCAAGACAGTCACTCCATACTGCTCGGCTAACATCTGAAGTTCAACAAATTCTTTTTTTGAATAATGAGCCCCCCCCGTGGCCAATCCCGGAAACACGGTACTTTCTAATCGGAAAGCCGCGGGTGTTTGCGACCAGTCATTGCCATAGAACTTTTTAAAGCCGTTGTCATTCAAATGAATCTGGAAACAATTCATTTTATAATAGGACATTATCTTCACATAATCCCTCAAAAAGCCAATGGGGACAAATTTACGTCCTACATCCAACATAAATCCACGCTTAGGATAATTGGGCCAATCTACAGCCACTCCCTGCGGCACCGCCCCATCATACTGTTCCATCATTTGAAGAATGGTCCGAGTTCCCCAAAACACTGCCTGCGTCGTTGCACCCGTCAACACCATCCGATCAGACACATCCAAATAATACTTCTCCCGATTCTCTTCTGTTTCTTTTCCAGCCAAAGTCAAAAAAATATCTCCCGAGCAGGCAGAAACGCCTTCCGACACCTTATATTTCCTGCCAAACATCACTGCTAAATCTTCGGCAAATGTGTTTGCCACCGGATTGAGTTCTGCTGCATAGCAGGGGTCCAACACCAACCGACACGATGAGCGCCAATAGCCATCCCCGCCTTTCCACTCCTGTAATGCCGGTATCACAAATGGCCTAGAATTTTCTGCCTTTAGCCCTGGCACAAATAGTATGCAAGACACTGCTCCCAATAACACACCTGCCTTAAACACCTGCAACACTTTACCAAAGAGAAACTGCCCCAAAAACAAAATAGTCATTTTCACATCACGAAATATCCACCTCATGTAGTTTGGTCCAAAAACATCAATCCAAGCATTATGCTTGGTAATCCATCTATCCAAAGCAAATTCCATACTATTTATTTTAAAGTTTCAGTTCACTCTACAAGAGTGATTTTTTTTACAAAAGTAACTCCATGATAAGGGACTTGTGTCCAAAATCCCCCTTTATACTCCCCTAAATCCTTTTGATGCCACAAATCACGAACAGAGACTTTTTCTGTATTTCCAAAGCTGCACCATAGACTATTAATCTGTGGAACCTCAGGTGCTTTGGGGGTTAGGATATATTTCTCCTTTGCCATCGATTTTGACCAAGAAGGAATTGGTGCAATTTCCCCGCGGCCTACACAAGCAAGAAACAGCCACACCGTTAATAAACACAAACTCACTCTCATCTCAACTGGTCTTTATTTTATCACCGGATTAACAAACAACTCATCCATATACACTTGTTGCGAAGCTTCGAAAGCCACCTTCATATAACGGATGCTTTCATCCAATTGATCAAATAACAAGTTTTCAATCCATGCATCATGCCGATTGTTCGGGAAATGGGGAGTATCCTTGATAGAAGCTAATCTATATTCTTTTCCATCCAACGAAGTGAACAGATAAACTTTCAGCGGCATACCTATTCCATCTAAATTATAGTCCAGCATACGAAGCATGACTTTCCGTAGTCTGGTCTTTTTCTGCAAATCTACCACAAGCTCATGATAACCTTTCTCGAATTTCACCCAACGGGCATCTTTACTGTCTTCCTCGGCAACCCTGCCATCAAGCAATGCCTTCAAATCCGCTTTTCCCAACACCATGTCAATGGTAGCCCCGTTAGCCAATCTCTCCATAAAGGCAGCTTCGGCCAATTGCCAGCAGCCAATCCGCCTTTTCCAGGCCATATAGTCATTGTATACTTTATGTGACCACACCGGTTGCCCCAACTGATAAGTTGACGTGGGGCTTTCTATGATTCCACAAACCATAAATGAGATAATCCTGTCAACCCCTGCCACAGAAGCAGCCACTTGTTGAGATAAAAGACGCGGATAAGCGGCAGGAATCAAGGCCGAAGAACGGTCGTTGGTTCCCTGTTCCCAAGTGAAAGTCTCACAATTGGCCCACATCTCAATATTCAGACGGTTGTGGATGTCTCTCAACCGTTTCCAAGTCTTCTTTAAGCGAGGCAACATGAATTTATCGCGTACACAGCCCACTTCGTCCTGATAGGCTATGATGTCGACTTTCAGCTTTGCCAATTGTTTCTCATACTCCGGATTATCAAAATCAGACAGTCCGATACCATAAGGAGAAATCAGTGTCTTCTTATCCGGAGTCAATGCTTTTGCCTTTTTGGTCAATGCATTAACCGATTGTACAGCATGTTCTGCAAAAATGGGGCAAAGACAATCCTCTACCGGCAAATACCAGCCATAAAAGGCTTTATGATTTTTATAAAAGACGGCCAGTTCCTCCATAATTTGCAATTGGCGTTGTTTGATAGCAGGATCCTGCAAATTATCATCCTGGTCTTTTGCCCATCCAGTACTCATAAAAACCTTCATGTCATATCGGGCAGCCTCATCAAGAATGGCTTCCACAGGACTCTGTTTATCTTTATCATACCACCAGGGCATTAATTGAGAGGGATAATAAGCCTTACCCTCATTGGCAACTTCCATGAATACCAGATATTCAATGCCCATAGCTGACAGTTCCCGCACTTTAGCTTTCCATAATTCCGGATCCGTATTATCAAAACTCTGCGGATTGGTATATCTATTACGTACATCCTTATATGCCAGATTTATCCAAGTACCAGTAATGGGCTTCACCCTCAAAACAGATTCCTTCACCTTCTGTTTTCTCTGTCGGCCAGGAACATCATTGCCAGCAAAAACTACTGCCGACGGCAGTACGGCTGATATCATCAGTACCCCCAATAGGATTGGCAGAAAAATCCTCTTCATAATATACACATTTTTTTAATTAATAAAAGATCAATTGCCACCGGACGTAATAATTAACGCCAAACCTAAAATAAAGAGAATAAACATCAAGGCAATCAATAGATTAGTAGATTTAGAAGCCCCTTTGAATTCCTTCCAAATAAACACCCCCCATAATGCGGCAACCATCGTAGCCCCTTGTCCCAACCCATAGGAAATGGCAGCACCGGCTGTTCCGGCAGCAATATAACTGCACGCTGTTCCCAACGCCCAAATGGCACCCCCCAAAATACCAACCAAATGAGTATTCATATTTCCTTTGAAGTATTGACTGTAAGCCACAGGCACCCCCGTAAAAGGTTTCCTCATTAACAAAGAGTTGAATAGAAAGTTACTGATAAAGATACCTATTGCAAACACAAACAAGGCAGAATACGGAGTCATCATACCAACAGCAGGCGATTCCAGATTTTCCAAATCCATAGCAGCGGCGACAAAACGATAGAAAAACGCCATCAGAATACCAGCGCAGACAGCGATCAGAACTCCTCTTTTTCGGACAGTCTGACCTGATACTTCAGAAACTTTACTGGAAGCAATCCCATTAAAAACAATGGCCAACACAATCAAGAAGACACCCCCAAAAAGAGTGACAGGATCCCCCTTCGGTACACTAAAGTAATTGACAAATACGCCTAATACCAACGCCAACCCCACCCCTATCGGGAAAGCAACCGACATACCAGCCAACGACATGGAAGCCGACAACAATATATTCGAGGCATTGAATATGACGCCACCCAGAAAAGCGCTCCAAAAATTCTCCATACCAACTTGCTGCAAGTCCTGCATAAATCCGCGTCCCCCTTCTCCAATGCTGCCCAGTGTCAAGCCCCAAACCAAAGAAAAAAGAAGTATACCAATCACATAATCCCAATAGAACAATTCATAGCGCCATGTTTGGGCTGACAATTTTTGAGTATTTCCCCATGATCCCCAGCATAACATCGTGACCCAGCACAACGCTACCGCCAATCCGTAACTTTCAACTATAAACATAATCGTGATATTTAATATTGTTTTTAATGATTACAACTCTTCACGGTAAGGAATAGAAGACTGGGCTCCCATTCTGGTTACAGCTATGGATGAAGCTTTTGAAGCCATCACAGCAGCTTGTTTCAAGTCCATGCCCTCTGACAATCCTACGCACAAAGCCCCATTAAACGTATCTCCGGCAGCTGTAGTGTCAACAGGCTCCACTTTGAAAGCATCTATACGATAAGAAACGCCCTCTTCCCTTATAAGACATCCTTTCGAACCCAAAGTGATAATTACATTCTTTACCCCCATCGCGCAAATCTCTTCCGCCACTTTCTCAACATCGGCATCATTGGCAATCTTTATGCCCGTAAGCATCTCCGCCTCGATGCGGTTCGGAGTGACCATGTACAGATGCCGGAACAATTCTTTGGGAAGACTGCGGGCAGGAGCCGGATTCAGCACCACCTTCACTCCTTTCCCGAAAGCCTTTCTGGCAGCATACTCCACTGTTTGAAGCGGAATTTCCAATTGCATCAAGAGGATATCTCCCTCACACATTTCCTCCAACATTTTATCTACATCTTGTTCGTTCAACAACATGTTGGCACCGGATGCCACTACAATACTATTCTCCGCATGATCGTCCACGCTGATCAGAGCTACTCCGGAAGCAGAATCTTCATCGAGAGCAATATATCTTGTATCAATTCCTTCCTTTTTAAAATAACCGACAGATTGCCGACCTAATACATCATTCCCCAATTTTGCCATAAATATCAGATTGCCGCCCAATCTCTTTATTGCAACAGCCTGATTTGCTCCTTTTCCACCCTGGTTCATAAAGAATTCCCCTCCCAGAATCGTCTCACCGGGAGCAGGCAGATGAGAAGTTCTCACCACCATGTCCACATTGGAGCTGCCAATCACTATAATTTTTTTCATAACACTATATTATAAATAAATTCAATCTATTCATCATCGTGCCCGGAAGAACACAGGAGGTGTATCTCCGGCATCGGATACTGCCACACGAGCCGTTATTACCTTTTCATCTCCCGGAAAGAGCGTAATAAAATTGTCACTCCAGAATACTGGATTAATCTCCTTACCCCGGACGTCCAGCAAAGTCAGATGATTGAAATGGGACAAACGATCCGATTCGTTCTTCAAACAAATAGAAAAGACATATTCCCCTTCCTCTTTGGTAACTTCAACCTCCTCCTTCAATTCCGGTTTCTCCATAGAAGTGAACCAAAAGAAATCCATATGCTGGGAATAGAACCAATATAGGTTCTCGGACAGAAGTTTACCGTATTTATCATGCAGCTCCAGCTTCACAAAGTAATTATAAGAGTATTTTCCACACCGGGGCACCGTAACAATCTCCTGATAGCAATCGGGAGAAACAGTTATCCGCTGGGAGTCCTCCCAAGCCACTTCCATGTCATTGTTGATAACTTTAGCCGTCACTTTCACGTCTTGCAGTGTCTGATGGGAGGCATTAATCACAGAAACCCTGAAATCATTCGCATTCAACTGTACGTGCACCGGTTCCATAGCTTTTTTTGCAAAATAATAAGAAGCATTGGGAGCCAGATACCAGTCGTATATCTGCCAGCACACATCGGGCCAGCAAGAATTAATCTTCCAAATCATCACACCGGAAGTAATATCCCACATCCGGTGATTAGCCGCTTCAAACATAGCGCGATAACCATCGGCACTCAGAAACTGGGCATTGTCGGCATATTCTTTTGCCGTCTTCGGATCACCGAACATTGTGCGAATGGCATTGTCATAAGAGCGATAGCAATAATTACTTACATCCCAAGCACCATGTTCAGCCCAAATGCTATCCAATGGGAAAATAGGGCTGTTTACATTAGCCGTACTCTCCGCGGTAGGAATAAATTTCCGGAGGCTGTTGTACGTCGGCATGGAAGGCATCCCCAGTTCATTGCGGAACATCTGCAAATGGACCTCACGCACTTTATCAAAGAAGTAGGAAGAAGGCGCCCAATTATAGTCGGGCGCACCGTCATCCGTCGTACCTGTTGGCAGATCTTCTTTCAGATAAGGAGTCAAGGCGTCTACATCCCAATGAAAACTGGTAGTCGGAAGATAAACACGCGTAGTATCGATACTCCTCACTTTCTCCTTGGTCAGCTTGTACAAGCTTTCATTCATCAAGACCTCATTGGCTCCTATCCATGAAATAATAGAAGGGTGATTGCGATAGCGGAGCATCATATCTTCCACTCCTGCCACCGCCAGACCATGATCCAGAGGATTGTCAGCAGTTTCAGTTCCGGGAGTCATACGGAAACATTGATAGAAAACATGCCACCACATCAGGCCATATTTGTCAAAACTTTCAAACCAGGTTTCAGAAGGAGACGGCATATCTTCACTGCCAATCAGGTTGATGTTCGCCTCTGCCATCAAGCGGGCTTCATCATAGATACGTTTTTCAGATTCCTCCAACAAGATGTCCGGCTGTATCCAACCGCCCTTACAGAATATCCGCTTGCCATTCACATAATATACACGACCACATTCATCTCCCACCCGGTTCAGTCCACTTGCCACCTCACGGATTCCGAAATCAAACTCTTTGGTATCGGACACTTTTCCACCGATGCTAAAAGACAGTTTCATGTGATGCAAGTATTGCTCGCCATACCCATTCGGATACCACAAATACGGGTTTTCTATCAGCAAGGAAGGAAAGTCCTCAGGGGTCAGTTCCACTACTTTTCTCTCACCGGCACGCAGGGCTACTTTCTTCGTCAGCTTGATTGGCTTGAGGTATCCCTCCATATGCTTGGTATAAGTGGGAAATTTGACTTCGTTGAGTAATGTAATCCAAGCATTCACCTTTCCCTCGACAAGCTTTGCAGAAGTATTCCTCACTTCAAGTTTAATATTGACCTTTGCAAGCCCAGTGTCAACCTTCATAGGCATGGTAGTGGACTTTGGTAAAGTAGTGATAACAAAAGGATTTTCAATCAACACCTCGTCCGTGGCTTCCACTATCACTTTCTGGTAGATACCCATATTCCGGTCGCGAACCACGGGAGCACAATCCCAGCCACCGGATATCTTCAATGTCTCATCCTTAAAGATATCGTAGGAATGTCCGCGTACAGGACCGAATACTTTCAACTGGGTGCCGGGAGTCGGGACGCCCGGATGATCCACCTGATAAATTTTTATCGCAATGCAATTGTTGGCTCCGGCACGGGCATATCCGGTTATATCAAGTTTAAAGCGACGAAACATACCCACAATATCTTTTTTATCAGCAACCTGACGACCATTTACCCAGACATCTGCCCGGTAGTTGATGCCGTTCAAGGTCAGCCATACCTTCTTGCCTTTATATGATTTGGGAAGAACGACTTCCGTACGATACCAGTATGGATCTTGCCAAGGATTACGGCCACTTTTCAGGTAGTTGTATTTAGATAGATCCATCCGGGCATTAAATTCATCCGACACATCCGGAATCAGGTAATTATTCAGGCCGATTCTCGGATCAGGATATACGTTTTCCTTCACCAAAGCGTTCAACACGGTAGTGGGCACAGTGGCCTGATACCATCCGGCAGTGGGATAAGACAATTGCGAAACCTCAGCAGCTCCGGCGTTTAGCTCGGAAGAATTGATAATCTTCCAGTTCTCCAGTTCAAGAGATTGGGCATTGACAAACAACATGTTACATATCAACAGTATAAAAAAGAGTTTTCTCATAGTTTCTTGTTATTTTAATATTAATGCAGCCGCACCAATAAATCCGGCATTGTCTCCCAAGGCTGCAGGCAGCAAAGTAGTATGCCGGGCTGCTGAACGACAAATGAATTTACGAAATAGCCACTCTGCCTTGTCCCAGTATAAATCGGAAGATTTCAGAACAGATCCGCCTATGATGACAATTTCGGGATCGGTAATATTCACTGTCCATGACAAAGCATGAGCTAATGCCTGGGCAAAAGCATCCCATACCTGCAAAGCCATTTTATCACCGGACCGTGCCAGTTCGGCTATACGATAAGCCGGCAACTCCTCCTTTGTATATTCTTTATAAAGACGGGTGACGGCATTGCCGGATACATAATCTTCCAATATCCCTTCTTTATAAGGTGAAGTCCATACTTCTCCAGCACAACCGGAATGCCCACGCCATACTTTTCCTCCATTAATCCAAGCACATCCTATCCCCGTTCCTAAAGTGAAACCCAGGACTGAACCGGCATTCCGACCCGCTCCCCATAATGCCTCTGCATAAATCAGCGCATTGGCATCATTATCAAGGATCACCCGCAACGGAAATGCTTGTTCAACGGTGTCTTTCAACGGAAAATAGTTCAAAGTGGGAAGATTCTCAACATCCAGCAGTATACCTTTACCTATATCGAGAGGTCCGGTACACCCGATACCAATGCCCTGAATATCGTAATCCGCAGCATCAGCCAGAATATTTTTCAACAGAGAAAACAAATTGGCAATAATTACTTCGCCGGGTTCTTTCGGATTAGTTGCAATAGTACGGGGAGAAGCATAAACCAATCCCTCTCCGCCAACAATACCCGCACTGATCTTTGTGCCTCCGATATCGACTCCTATGGCTACCTTTCTTCGTCCCATCATTATTCTATTGAAGTCACTTTAGCACCATGTGTAAAACTGCCGGGCACTAGTTCCATTTCTTCCGCCCAAGCATTCACTATCAGCTGAACAGGAACAATGGACGGAATTGCAAACAAATCAGGGTCTCCGCAATGAACATTGATTTCCAGCAAATTCACACTTTCAATGCCGGAGGAGATATCCGACACCAGGATCACTTTACCATTAAAAGACAGAACATCAGCCATAAGCCTGATGCTCTGCCGATAAACACCGGACCGTGAATGCGCATAAATGATACAGATAAAGCCAGGGCCTACCATCTCTAGTGGGCCGTGGCGAAACTCACCGCCCAACAAAGCTGAAGCCGGAGTCTTGGTAGCCTCCATAAACATCAGGGCGGTTTGGGCAGCGCTTGCAAAAACCGTACCCCTGCCTATCACTTGAACAAACGGATGCCCACTTAAAAAAGCGACCGAACGGGATAAATAAATCCCCCCTTTCTCAAGCTGAAGACCGACTTCCCGAACGACACTATCTAAAAGAGCATTATCCACCCTGCGACCATCCAATGCTCCTGCAAGCAGATACACTACCAGATAGGTGGTGATAAATGTCTTCGTAGATGTCATTTCCTCCCTCCCAGCCTTACATAGCAGACTGAGAGTAGCCATCGCCGCTAAAGAACTTCCAGACTCATTTGTGACCCCAACCACTGTCAACCGTGAATGATGCCGTTCACCAAGTTGTTTAAGCAGTTCAATCACCTCATAGCTCTCGCCTGACTGTGAGATGGCAACCAATAAAGTGCGCTCTGTCAGAACTGAAGACTGAAAATGCAATAGCTCCCCGGCATTGATAGCAAAAGCGGGTATATTATAAGCGGTCATCATGGTCGCGGCAGCTTGCGATACAAAATAAGAACTTCCCATACCGGTAAGTACTATTTTGTCATAGTCACCGGTTGTCCACAGAGTACAGACAGCATCCAAACGCTCCTTTCCTTCTCTTGAATGATAATAGCCAAGAGTACGTTCCAACATTTCCGGTTGTTCTTGTATTTCTTTGATGAACTGATTCATAAAAAATATTTGTTTTTTATTGATTAAACACTACCAATTCCGCTAATGAGCTATTTTATTGCATCAGCAATAGGTCATTTTCCTTCAATATACCTCTTATAACCTTCATAAGTGTCCGTTCCCGGCTTAAAGGTAGCCCAACTGAAATTCGTAATATGATCGGTAAACATTCCGGCAACCCTTAATTGTTCTTCCAACTCTGACCAAGGCTTGGTACGCATTGTAATCTTCGGACACCAGCATTCCTTAAACGACTCGATGTCTACCCCGAAAATCACTCCGTTGGCATCGCAGGCTTTCTTTATTTCGGCAAACCAATTGGGCAGATCCACATCAAAGTCCACCAGACAACGTCCGCCTATGTCCTGAAGATAAAGAACATCAATATCGGGTGTTTGGGCAAATATCTTACCGAACCACTCCCCACAAAGATCGGCCGGCATGCCACGCCACAAGGCAGGAGCGATGCAGACTTCCTTGGGAGATTTCGACTTTATATAAGCCGCCACCGTCTGCAAATAGTTGGCCAGCATGGAGAGTGAAGGTTCTTGCTGCCACCCCACGGGATAGGAGCCATCGTGAAACTCTTCCGTTATATACCAACCATCCAGGCAGGGATGATTTCCCCAAAGGGCAAACAGTTCATCAAAGACCTGCTTGTTCCGCTCTACGAGGAAATCGTATTGCTCGGGGCTTGCAGTGTCTTTTTTGCTATAATCACCGGGATAAAGCCCTACGATAAGCTTCATTCCATTCTGCTTGGCAGCCTCGAACATCCGGTTCATGATATCATATTGTTTCGTGACCCAAGGAAGTTTTGTTGGAACATAAAAAGAAGTTTTTTCTTCTGCACGGTCATTGAACCCCTCGGCATACTGTATAATCCAGGTATCAATGCCCACCTCTTGGCTTGCTTTAAACTCCTTATCCCAATCGGTGTTTTCATATACCCCGTCCAATTGAATAAACACACTGGAAAACTTTGGAGCCCCTTTGAACTCGGGAGCATAAGAAGTCAACTGCTCCAGATTGTCAATGCAGAACGAACCGGTACACATTACACCCTCATCATTGGTTACTTCTATCCGATACCCCTCAAAGCGGTTCAGCATCAGTTTATTATCCCCCATATCATGTCCCTTGACAAAAGTAAAGGCTTCGTATGGCATCACCACCCGAGTCCACTCTTCTTGAGTCAACACCTCTTTGTCCACATATTCAAAGAATTGCCAGCGCCCTTTGTCGTGCAGTGTCCCCTGGGTGAACATGCCTGCATCTTGAATTATCATAAAACGGAATGTACCCTTGTTGTTCTTATTACCCTTCACCCAAATGGAAAGTCCCAGAGGATGAAAAGATAAATCACTGCGGTAGTCTCCACCACTTTGCTGGATATACACCGATTCCGCTTCGGAAGAATTGCCGGAAAAAGAGTATCTGATTTCAAAACTTCCTGCACCTTCTACACAGTCATCACTGACAAAACGGTCTATCGAACTTTTAGGCGAGGCAGGAGTTACCTTCATATCATACACCACACAATTCATCTCATCATAAGCGTTCAATGTCTTCACAGCACGAGCTTCTGTCAAGATATCCTCGCTTGTGGGGAGCTGCTTATTGCTGCAAGCTGCCATACATAGCAACAAAGAAGACAAGGTTGCCAGAATCATTCTTTTTTTCATGGCTGTCATTTCGTTGTATAGGTTATAATTTCGGTAATCCATATCTTTCCGCCGGACACGGGATTTTTCCATTTAAAAGTCACTGCGTGCTTACCCACCGGACAGTCGTAGCAGAAGAACAACTCGCACTTCCGGTGATTGAGTTCCTGAGGCAAAGCAGTGGTCTCATGCAATTTCCCATCTATATACACCTCCATTTCGGCCGTATAGTCTGTCGGAAGAGCACCTGCGACGTACCCCTTCACCACCAGACCTGTGCCTACGAAAGTGAATGGATTCACCTCATCTATCGATTTTTCAACAGTAAGTTTGCCACTAACTTTCAGGTCCTCAAAGGCCACTTCCAACGCAACAGGACGAATATCCTCCCGCTTGATTTCAAAAGCATTCCCTATTTTCGCATTTCCATGCTTCCGGAGCATATCACAAGCATGTTTATAAGTCATTTCGTAAGCCTTGTTCAGACTTATGTCTGTATGAGAAAAAGGCCGGTCTTCCACCTCATACAAAGTCCCTTTCCAGTATTCGGGAATGTTGCTGTAACCTATCATGGTTCCCAATATACCTGCTGCCGATGCCGGGTTGCAGTCAGAATCCTGCCCAGCACGGGTAGAGATATCAATGGTTTTTGTAAAATCACCCTCTCCATAGAGCAATCCTAAAAGGATGTAGGCCCCGTTGATTTTCGTACCGATATTAAAAGAATTGTGGATGCCTTCGGGACAACTGATTTCTTCGCTCCACTTGTTCTGCAGTTCAAACCAAGTACGCTTCCAGTCATTGGGATATTTCTTGTGCCAACGAATGACATCGGACATGCACTTGTGAAAATCGCTTTCCTCCGGTATGATTTTAAGGGCTTCTTCCACAATATACTCCATATCATCACTGACATAGGCCAAAGAATACATGGCTGCAACATACACCCCCCCGTACCAACCTTCGCCATAAGACATGATGTGACCTACCTTATCGCAAATTTCAGCCGCTTGATTGGGCATCCCAGGCGACATAATTCCGGCAAAATCAGCCTCAATCTGAAAATCGATACAATGGGCATGAGGGTTGTTCTTCCAATGCCCGCTCTGAGGAGCTTTCATTCCTTGCAGCAGGTTATAGCGCGCTACCTGATTGGCATGCCACAAGGGATATTCCGTTCGCTTAAAGGCAACGGCAAACGAATCCACCGGAGCATCCAAACCGCATCTTTCAAAGACTTCGACAAATGTCAAATCTACATAGACATCATCATAAAGTCCCGGAAAGCTATCGTACCATTTTTTCACCATGTGTTCATTCCAAGGAATGGGAATATAATCCTGAATAATAGTTCCCAGGAATTTGAATTCGGTGGGACCACCATAACTGCACCCTAACGTTTGCCCGGCCCAAGCACCTTTCACCTTATCCTTCAGCACTTGCTCTGACAAAATTCTCTTTTCGTTCTTTTTAAAAGCAGCTTTTACTTCAAAGGTACCAAACAGAACCAATAAAGTCAAGAGAAACACTTTTTTCATTCACACTTCTTTTGATAATGATTATACCATTCTGTATATTGCTCATATAATTTTATAGAATCCGGATGCCCTGCCACAATATCTGTATCAGGTTTGTTCATAATGCCCAAATATTGATAGCAGAGCACCTTATCCACATAAGGGGACACAGCTTCCAGCTGCCTGATAATGCGTTTGCCAAAATCAGCAGGAAGCAAATTACCACCGGTTCCATCCTCAAAATAAAACAATTCGACATCTGCCCACAAACGAGCCCTGCAAGCTTTTTCATGCGCCTTATACAATATTTCATAGAACTTGGCCGAGTCTTCCAATGAAGTATGGTTCACTCCCACCCCGTCCTGATAGGCTATGATATCAATATTCATCTTCTCCAACTGACGAACAAAATGATCATCAAAACGGGCTTCCTTGATAAAATAAGGGGCTATCAGGTTCACACAATTGGGCGTCAGGCGTTGGGCAAATGCCGCAGTCTCATTGACATAGTTCACACAAGCATCCACAAAATAAGGTTGCAGCATGGCTTCATTCGGGAAATACCACCCATAAAAACACGCATGATGACTGTACCTCTCAGCTATCTCTTCCATCGCCTGGAAACGAACTGTCTGTACTCCTTTGTCCAACATCATGTTGTAAGCATCTAAATCGCCCCAAAAATCATTGCTGACAAAAAATTTGATACCACATTCATCTGCCGCAGAAAGGACAGCTTCCAGCGGGTCATCACACCCCATTGGAATCCGAGGAGCAATTTTAGAAGGATAGAAGGGTTTGCCGGCACGAGCCACTCCCATCAAAACCAAATACTCCATACCGACCTCACGGATTTCAAACACCTTCCTGCGCCATTGGTCGGCAGTAAAATGGGCCAATGCTTCATTCCAATACCCGCCTTCGGCTGCCGAATGTTGAAATTCAAACCAAGAGCCCGAAATAGGCTTGGTCTTCTTGTCCGAACACAATGTGGTGGCGGCAGCAGGAACTGCATGCATAGCTTCGGGTATGGTCACAGCCACACTTCCCAAGCCTAAATATCTTATAAAATCACGTCTTCTCATCTCTTGTTCTTTTTTTCTGTTTTACTCAATAATTTTATCAGCCAATTCCCACCCCATGAGGGTCGAGATATAAGGAATTATCCACATAGCCATTTTCCTATGTCCACTGTATCCGGGATGCCAGGCTGCACCCAAATCTGTTGTCCTGTTATAAAGTCCTTCATCCAGCCTCAGCAGAAAGAGTTTCGGATCATTCAATTCAGACACTATTGTTTCATAATAACTGAACACCGGAGCCTGCATAGCAACCGGATAAAGGCAGAGAATAGGAATATTCCCATAATGCTCGCGCAACTGTGCTATTATCTGCATATAAGCTTTTACAAACTCTCTCTTGTAAGGATGCGGTTCTGTAGAAAAATCGTTCGAGCCTAAATTTATAACCACCAAATCCGGTCGATAGCCCGTGAAATTCCATTTAACAGTAAGGTCTTCATCAAGAGTATTTAGCATTCGGTCTTTCATCGTTACTTTCGACACCCTCACCGAATCACCGTAGTTACGGGCTACTCCTCTGCCCGAATGGGCAACCAACGTATAATCGGCATCATAATAGCGGGCTACCATGGCTGCAAAGGCATGATTACAGTTTTCCGTTTCCACCCCAAAAGGCTCATCACGGTGCCTACCATCCACCCCATACCCACAAGTAAGCGAGTTGCCGATAAACTCAATATGACGGGTACGCACAGTAGGACTTGCCTGCAACTGTCCCGAAGCAGAGAGCACAAATCGGTGGATGGTTGTCTTTCCAAACTCTCCCTCAGAACGTTTTTGCATCCTCAAGCTATGAAGACGCTTATCTATCCCCGACACCACATTAATTAGAGTATCTGTCCCGCACACCTTTACAACCCGGTGCAGTTCATCATCCACAAACACATTGTAGTAGCTTGTTCCGGTTTCAGAGACTATCAAAGAGAGTCTTCCGCCCGTAAAACGAGTCTCCCAATAGGTGCCCACCCAATCGAAAGATACCGACCCGTCCGAGGAAACCAGCGTTCTGCCAACATATCTCACGGCCGGATCATTCCCTTTGAAAACCTTGCCACAACTCTTAGCAGAAAGCTCCGACAGGTAACACATCTCTATTAGGATAAACAGGTATAGATAACAGCGCTTCATCACTTTCTTTTTATTTACGTGTTTTATTCCTATATTTCAGTTCTTTCAAATATCTCATATACCCATTGAACAAGTTGATTGTACGCGCTTCGCCCACACGGATAGACATCTCCGGATCGTTGAAAACACCGGGGAACTGATAGCAAAGGATCTTCTCGAAATTGTCAAACAGATTCAAATCATGAATAATCTGCTCTATAGGACGGGGATACAAAGAATTGTCCGGATTGAATAGAAAAGCCTCAAGATCGAACCACAAGTGCGCATTCGCCTCATCGCAAACCTTCTGCAACAAATCGGCAGCCTCTTTGCCGCTTATATCGGTTGCCGGCATACGTGCAAAGCCGAATGGACAAAGAATATCCAGATATTTCAATAATTCCGGATAAGTATCCATCCCAACAGGGACATCAAAACTATTAGTGGCAAGCATTATGGGTTTCTCAGGAGCTAAAGCACTACAAAACTCCTTAAATTCCTTGAAGAAATGTACTATTTCAACTTTTCTTTCCTTACTGCGTTGTGGATCTGGTTCCCAGTTATTTAGGCCCCCACCACTTTCTTCGGATACATAGAAAGCATAAAAAGACTCATGATGCCCATACATATCCCACAGTTCTTTGGCAACCCGTTTGTGCCATTCCAAGGACTCGGGGGTAAAGTCGAACCAAGCGAACATACCAACCCCCATCAATACTTGCATTCCTTGCTTATCCGCTTCCGAGAGAATGGCTTCGATAGGATCTTCAGCTGCAATGTCCATACGGCCGGGATATAATTTAGAAGGATAGAAAGCCTTCCCCGGATAATCCTCAACGGTAGTAGAACTTCCGATATAAGCTTGATGGCGAAATACTTCCTGAATTACCACCATATCCATCTCAATCTTGTGCATGGAACGAATCATCTCTCTCCAATGGTCATCGGTCATCTTTTTGATATCTTGATTCCAGTGCTTACCTTCCTCTTCACTCCAATGATAGATTCCGGTCCAAGCACCTGAAATCTGCTGAATGGAACGAATGTCCGATTGAATTACTTCTATTTCTTTTGTCTTACGATATACTCTTTTGCCATCAGACACCTTCAAAATCACCTTATGCTTGCCCACTTTATCTTTCATGGGAATCATAATCTTCACAACATCCGATTTACTTGATGATATTTTCAAAGTTGTATCACACAATAAAGCAGATTTTTTCTCTTTATCCCAAAAAAGGGAAACTTGATAAGTTTGCAGAGAATTACCCCTATTCACAATTCCTCCACGTATATCCAAATTTATCTTATTTGAAATTTTGCCGGGAGGTATCAATGTTAAACCCACTTTCTCATTAGAGTACATATTCACAGTACAAAACAGAGAAAAAAGAAACAATAATAAATATTTCATAATTACCTTTTTTGAAAGTATAATTTCTATTAATAGAAGCTGTTGGGAAAAGTGACAAAAGATTCCATCTCATTATTAGCTACGCGAATATAAGTATCAAACCTACGTTCACCTTCATGCAAAACAATGACACGAGCTCCATTAGAAGACAAATCATTATAAACAGTTTTTCCACCTGTATAACGACCATAAGCCAACAACACTTCTTTATATGCTACTGCATAATCATTATCATGATCATGTCCAACGAAGATACCCATCACATCACCACACTCCTTAACTGAAGTGAAAAAGCCAGAATTGGTAGTTGGACAACATACCATTTCTCCCTTACAACCAAACAAACGGTTTTTATCTTCCAGTAATGCATCTTTATATTCTGGGAGAGCAATATGGAAAAAAGCCAATGCAGGCAGAGGTATACCTCCGTTGTTTTCTGCAAACTTCTTACTGTGCTCACGATACCAAGCTATCTGATTAAATTTAATCCAATCATAACCCGGAACTGACTTAATTTGAGTATAAGAATGAGAATCAATGCAATACAGTAATGCCGCATCTTTATTCTTATCTTTTGAAGATTTCACAGTCAGCACATAATCCGGAACCACCTCACTTATACGGGTAGGCATTAGACTGCCTTTCTTCTTCGCAATATAGTCATAGAGTTCCGGACGGGTATGATCGTATTCGTCGTCATGATTACCAAATACGACAGCAAAAGGAATATTACGTTTGATACAAACGTCCAACACTATATCCAACCCTTTAAAAGATTCGTTAGAAACCACAACATCTCCCGTGAATATTACAAATTCGGGCTTCTCTATATCCAAGACCTCATTCATACGATCCAGTGCTACCTGAGAATTGACCTGATCATCATATTTATAATGGACATCCGTAAACTGTACTATTTTAAATGTTCTATTCTGATTGAATTTCAATGTCTCTTTTTGTCCCCATACTGTAAAAATATTCAATAAAGCCATAAGGGAAAAAAGTACTTTCTTACATGTCATAATCTAAGTCCGATAAACTAATTAATAAAAACCCAAAAAACAAAAATAGGCGGGATTATCACTCTTAAGACGAATTCCCGCCTATCAATCACCAGCTACATGTTACTTCTTATTGGCGATACCAAGTCATCTTATACATGCGTATTGTTGTTTGGGATGTATCACCACCAATCACACAAGTTGCAATATAAATATCATATCCAGTATCTGTAGGCACAATGGCAGTAGTCAAATCACCCCAAGAGTTATAACTTGTAGCATAAGGAGACCATTCACCCCTGAATAAACAGAACTTATCATAACCTGCATCATCAGGTCCCAATTCCATCTTAGACGGGTCGGTAATATCATAAACACTCAATGTAGAAACGCCACCAGACCAAGTGTCCGCTTGCTGGTCGTTCAACGCTAAATAAGTCTCGTTTTCAATATTGAACACATTAAATCCTAAGATGCGATACTCGTGATTGTCTTGATTCAAAGACGTAATTTCATAAGCCGGAGTAAACATACTAAATTTAGCTTTATAAGCAGCGTCATCGCCGGTAGCGCCAGAATAGCGATTATAAGCAATATAATGCTTAGAATCATCTTCAAGAGTTGCACGTTGTATCATTGGAGCGCTGGTCCAATCGCCACCAGCAGGGCCATAACGAAGTACATTCGGTTTTGCATCAGGAGTTACCAATTGACCATCCTCCAATTTCCAATAATAAATTTCCATATTATGAGGACACATACCATAAATATAAGCTACTCCTTTAGTTACATCCCCCTTCACACTCATGTTATAACCCAAATCATCGGGACATCCTGCATCAGCTGTCCAATTCAATAGATTAATATGTTCTTGAGTCTCCTCTGAATAGTAATAGACCATAAATCCTGCACCATAAACATTTTCACGGTTTGTAATCAAATGACCGGCATCATCTGTACGAGCTCTCATCATAAAGGTACTTGCTGCAGGGATTTCCTTCACAAACTCACCGCTATTTCTATCATACAATTTAATAGGAGCATTGTACTCTTGAATAGCCAAGTAGTTCTGATAGAAAGCCAAACCGGTAGTATTAGATGACATATTCAGTAAAGCGGCATTTTTCTCCCATAATTTAGCATATTTAGTCTTCGGAGGAGTAGGCACTACACGAATCGTGTTATGATGCTTATTTCCCAATGCATCCACTACCGTTATAGGATAAGGATTTGTAAAATCCATCTCACCACCAACCGCAGGAGTAACATAACAATTGTGTTCTACATTCACCATGCAGATAAGACGTGTTAGATCCAACGGGGTTTCATCTGTCGTAGGTACCTTAACAATAATCTCTTCATTTTCTTCATAAGGTCCAGTCTTGGTGGCTGCAAATTTCGATGGATTTCCCGGAATCTGTATGGTAACACTCATCAGTCCGTTCACTTGAGCAGTACGGCCTGTTTCATAATCAGGAGACTCACACGATGCCAATGTAGCCCAACACAAACAAGCGATTACTGATAATTTACTTAATATTTTCATGGTTAATTTTTATTTTCAAGTTAATACATTCAGCAAATAAATTGATTTTTTACTTCCATTCATCAAACTGTTGAACTGCTTCATTCTGTTCTATTTCACCAAGGGGTATAGGGAATCTGGCATAACGTTCTTCCCAAACACGGGTCTTGCCGCCATCAATATCTACAACTTCGTATGTAAATTCATTATCACCGACCTTAATCGGCTTCACTCCATGCATACTTGTACCGTTCAGTACAGTAGATGCCAACCCCCAACGGCGAAGATCCCAAAAACGATGGCCTTCAAAAGCCAGTTCAATCTTTCTCTCATGGCGAAGTAATTTCATGAATTCTGTTTGGGTAGCAGCCGTTAAATCCTTAGTAAAACCAGCTCTTCTCCTGACCTGATTTAAAGCATCTAAAGCCTCCGGCAACTTATCCTGCATCGCCATGGCCTCTGCATAAATTAACAGCACTTCAGCATAACGCATATAATAATAAGTCAAATCTCCCTGACCAGTAAAACTCGTGCCTTTGGGTTGAATGGCTTCTTTCATCAACTTACGCATGTAGTAGCCTGTACTGGTAGTACCTCCTCCCAAGCCAAAACCATCCTTACTACCCTCATAAGTATATAAAGTTTCCCCTTTCCATTGACAACCGTTATACAAGATTGTTGCATAAAAACGCGGCTCACGCCCTTCATAAGGATTAGCAGCCATCTCAGGATTATCCCAATCAAATTCACTACCATCAGCCATTTGATAAGAAGAAACCAAATCTTCTGTAGGAGAAATCTCAGCATAACCACCATCACTTGGCGGACAATAGAAATAATCAAAAGAATAAGTGAACTTATCCTTCAGATATCCGAATTCTATGACACTTTCTTTATTTTCAACCGGCACCAAACGCGAATTGGTAAACAGTTTACCGTAATCTTCATATAGCTCATAATCTTGGTTCATTACCTGAGCTGCTGCATCAGAAGCTTCTTTCCAACGTTCAGCATATAACATAGCACGAGCCAACATACCATAAGCAGCACCACTGCTCAAGCATCCCAATTCCACTTTATCTTTTGTAGGCAAATGTTCGGCGGCAAACTTCAAATCCTCATAAATAAAATCCCAACCTTCTTGAGAAGAACAAAGCGGATGATTTTTCTCACCTAACACAGGAAGTTGTCTATAGATTATATATTGCCCACCATAGCATTTAGCTAAATTAAAACAAGTTACACCACGGAAAAAGCGGACTTGTGCTTCAGCAAGTGTAGCAATCGAGTCTGAAAAATTAGTTCGATTCTTTTCTAGATTTTCCAAAAAACGAGTCAAAGACAATTGTGAGGAGTGGCTCCCCCCCCAAGTATCAAACATATTACTAGTAGTTGTTATAGGCATCGAACCAAAAACGAATTGATTATAATCAGATACAGGATTATTCTGCTTCAACATATCAGTACAAGCTTCACCTCCAAGTCCATAATAACCACCCACCAATGAATAATAACCATTGATATAAGTAATCAAGTTAGATTCATTCGACCAAATAATATCAGAAGGATATGAAGATGTTAATGTTGGATCAATATCACAACTACCCAATATGAAACAAGTAGAAGTGAATACCGTTAATATTTTCTTTATAGATTTCATCTGATTAAATTTTTAGAAAGTAATGTTTAAACCAAATTCATAAGTACGCTGCTGAGGATAATATCCTTGATTTACTCCAGGCATTTCCGGATCCATATAATCCAGTCCACAAATAGTCAGCAAATTACCACCACTCACATAAGCACGAATAGTTCTAAATCCAGCCTTTTCCGTCAATTTCTTAGGAAGTGTATAACCTAACTGAACTGATTTCAAACGTAAATATGTACCATCTTTTACCCACCAAGAAGAGAATTTTCCACCATTATCGCGAGCCTCAATCCCTAAACGAGGAAATTTTGCATTGGGATTATCAGGACGCCAAGAGCCTTCCACCAAATAATAAGGGGTATTTCCATCAGCATAAAACGGACGGGTATAGAACGTATCGTCACGAATTCCACTATCATAAATACCGCATAAATTCACATCGAACATAGCAGCTCCCTGCCAGAACATACTGAAATCAAATCCCTTCCATTCAGCTCCTAAATTTAATCCAAATACCATTTCCGGAATACTACTACGACCAATGGGTACCATATCTTGATCCCAAGTAATCTTTCCATCACCGTTAATGTCTTTCAATTTAATATCACCTGGTTTTGTATTTGTAGACCCTTCAAACAAAGCGCTGTGAGCTATTTCTTCTTCCGATTGAAATAATCCTTCTGCAACGAATCCCAAATAGCGTCCCATACTTTGCCCTGTAGCACGTTTATAAATCGGCACATTAGCATCTTCTGTAACTTTCAAGATTTTGTTACGAGCCCATGACAAGTTGCCTCGTACATGATAATTAAAATCTCGAATTTTATTATGGTGCGTCAATACCAATTCAAAACCACGATTGTCATGTGAACCATAGTTAATATATCCCGGGAAGTAACTGCCTAAAGAAGGTGGAAATTTCCCAGACTGACCTTCCAGAGAACGAGTGGTCTTCATGTAGAATACATCCAATTCAAGCCCCAATAGGCCATTCCACATATTAGACTCAACACCAATATTATAGGTATCAGTCAATTGCCATTTCAAATCCGGACAAATAGGCCCACTCATACCTATATCTTTCAAAGCATTAGTACCAAATACGACTACGGGGTCAGCAGATAAGGTTGCTGTAGAAAAATAAGTCATAGTGCTCTCAATAGCACGATCACTACCTAAACGTCCTATAGAAGCACGAATCTTTAAATTATCCATAAAAGGAACGGCTTCTTTAAAGAAATCTTCTTGAGAAATTCGCCAACCGACAGAAACGGCAGGGAAAAAGCCCCAACGGTTATGAGCCGGAAGTGCAGTAGAAGCATCCACACGTCCTGTAAACTCAAGCAGATACTTTTCATCATAAGCATAATTAAAACGCATAACATAGCCTGCACGTTTGTCATTACTATGACTGCCCTTGACTAAATTTTCGCTGACTTTCAAACCGTAACTCATATCCATTATATCTGTAATCGGAAAATCCTCCCGTCCAGCAGATATTCCTTCATAATCTTCTCTGGCATATTCATACAAGAACAAACCTGAGACATCGTGCTTACCAAATTTATTAGCATATTCAATGGTAGGTCTTATCGTATAACGCTGCTGGGAACCGTACCAGTGTGAGACAGATGCCATTGAACAGATACGCCCTTTTTCAACATTACCCTGATGTGTCGTTTGATTCCAAGAATAAACATTATACGGTGTCATTGCAGCTTTCCTCATTGAATGACTCTTCAAAAAAGCAGCATCCAATTTTGCTGAAAGCCCCTTGATAGGCAACTTATAACATAAAGAAATATCACCTTGAAACTTAGTAGTCTTACTTGATTGATATCCAGACAAGTCTCTGGCACCTAAAGGGTTATTATTTCCATTACCTGCTGTATTTTGACTTGCTATAGGCATACCGTCTTTGGTATAAGGCCTCAAATAAGGATAAGACAACATCGCTTGTTGGAATACTCCCGCATAAGCATTCGGACCAACAGAAGCACCCGGTGAACGCTGGTCATCTACAAACCCAGATAAATTCAAAGAAAAATCAATATTATTAGTTACCTTAGCATCCAAGTTTGAACGGAAATTATACTTATCATAAGATGTGTTTTCGACAATACCTTCCTGATTATAAGCTCCCAAAGAAGCAAAGAACTTGATACGCTCATTACCACCAGAAACAGAAACCGTATTCGTATATGTAGGAGCTACATTTTTAAAAAGCAAATCAAACCAGTCTGTATTACCATAGATCTCTTCATCCTCTCCAGGATTATTTATACGTTCAATATCTTCGGGAGAAAAACGTAAATTCTCCTCAGCTACACCATCCATCAACTGAGCTTTATTATACCAATAGGCATAATCCGGACCATTCAAAAATTTCGGAAAATTAGTATTCTGGCTCAACGTAACGGAAGAATTCAACGTTACAGTCGGTTTTTGTACAGTACCACGTTTTGTCGTTACCAAAATTACACCGGCAGCAGCACGTACGCCATACACGGCAGCAGCTGTGGCATCCTTCAAAATAGTAACTGATTCTACTTCATCTGGAGAAAAAGAGGGAAAATAATCTTGTATCACACCATCCACTACTACCAAAGCGTTACCGTCACCAGCACCTGTACCACGAATATAAAGATTTGAACCATCCTGCCCAGGCTGTCCACTGCTTTGTTTAGCAATCAACCCCGGAATACGTCCAGCTAACATATTAGAAAGTGTCCCGCTTGGAGCCTTCTTCAACTCTTTGTTACCCACTTGAGCAATAGAACCTGTTACACTGATTTTTTTCTGTGTGCCATAGCCTACTACCACCACTTCATCCAACAATTCGGAATCCTCTTTCAAAACCACTTTCAAAAGCTTTCTATCTTTCAGAGCAATCTTTTGAGTAGTATATCCTACATAAGAAAAGGTTAATGACACTTTAGTATTGGGCACAGTAATCGTAAAATGACCATCCACATCTGTCACTGCACCAGTCTTGCGATTCTCTGTAAAAACAGATACACCTATCAACGGATTATCCATCTCGTCGAACACACTACCCTCTACCTTCACTTGGGCACTTGCACCTAAACTTACCAAAGTGAACAACAAGAACAGCCAACAAAAATACTTGTTTTTCATTTTAACTAGAATTTAAAATCGAACAATTGAATTAGTTTTTAATATTGTTTATCCAGAACAATCTCTTCCAAGGTCTTCCAGCATTGATAGAGCCCTCTGGGAACATGGAAACAACCTTTCCACTTGCCACCCTTCAAAGGCAACAGAACTTCACCTCTACGATTCAAATAGCCAAACCATTCCGGATATTCTTGATCCTTGAAATGCGTCCATACATAACCATGTACTTTTTCAAACCACTCCAAACATTTTTCGTCTCCGGTCAACCGATAGCCTTTAAGCAATGAAATCAGCGTCTCTATATGCACCCACCAGAGTTTCTGATCCCACTCCAATTGCTGGGGAGGGAATCCCTTGCGATCCATAAAATAATAGATACCGCCAAATTCATTATCCCAACCATATTCCAACATCTTCAAAGCCGTGTTCTTAGCCTTCATTATCAATTCCGGGCGTTTCAACCGCTTACCTAAATCCATGATAAACCACATGGCTTCAATAGCATGCCCCGGAGTAACCTGACGTCCTTCAAAACAGTCTACCAAACTATTGTCACCATTTAGGTTCTCAACAATAAGTCCTCCAAGTTCCGGACGCAAGAACACCTCCATCACCTCGTGGATGCACGTATCCATTGTTTCCACCAAAAAATCCTCGTCAAGCAAATGCTCAATTTCTAATGCCAAGTTACATAGAATCATAGGCAAAGCAAAGCCTTTAAGATCTCTTGTTCCCGGATGAAGCTTATTCCATTTTCCTTTCGGATTATCAACTTTCGACAAAACAATGTCAAAAGTCTTTTTAGCTATATCTGCATACTCTTGATTTCCGGTGGCCAAACTCAGTTGCCCGAATGCCATCGTTGCAAAAGTGTATGAAAAGATATTATAAGGCTCTACCAACGGATGTCCTGCACGGTCCAATGAAAAATACCAGTTGTAATTCCCATCGTGCCCGTATTTCTTCAAGAACTCACCACCCTGAATGGCACAATCAAGCCACTCCTGACGCTTCTCCACCCTATTGTAAAGCATGGAGAACATCCATACTTCCCGGCCTTGCAGCCAGATAAATTTATCCGTGTCGAAAACATTCCCCTCCCGATCCAGACAAGTAAAATAGCCACCGTATTCGGTGTCTTGGGAATGATTCAACCAAAAAGGAAGAACATTATTCATAAGTTCGTCCTTATACTGATTCGCCAATTTCTTAAAATCCATCATCTTCATTCTTTTTTAAATAGGGCTGGGAACGTTTTTTATCCGGCATGCATCTAAACCAGCCCTTTACATTCACATTATTTATCTGTTGTATAAGAAATTACATCTCTTACCCAAATATCTGCTCCTTCAACGGGGTTTACCCATTTACAAGTCACGGTATATTTGCCATAAGACTGTACATAATTAAAGAACAACTCATGCTTACGGTGATTATACTTCAGCGGAAGCTTGCATACCTCAATCAATCTATCATTGAAATACACTTCCAGTTCAGCAACGTAATCTTCGGGCACATTCTCACCTTTCAATTCACCTTTAATGACAGCCCCCACACCTTCAAATTCGAAGGTCGGGAAATTAGCAATCCAATTCTCCACTACCACTTTTTTATCAACTTTCAAGCCTTCGAAGCTAATCTCCAATTGTGCAGGTTCCAGTTCTTGAAAACAGATAGTCACCTCATCGCTTCCAACTTTTCCACCGTTTTTTTCTATCATTTGTAAAGCGTGCCCAAAACTCAATTCACATCCTTTATTAAAGCTCACTGTATTATTGAAAGGAATATCTTCGACTACAGTCAGCTCTTTTCTGAATTTCTCAGGAATGCGATTATACCCAATCATTGTTCCCAAAATTCCCCCGGAAGAAGCCGGATTACAATCTGAATCCTGACCGGCACGTGTAGAAATATCAATCGTCTTCTCAAAGTCACCCTGCCCGTAGAGAAGCCCTAAAATGATATATGCACCGTTCACATAAGTCTCAATATTGAAAGGCATCTCAACCCCATCTGGACAAGCAATATCATTGGATCCCCATTTTTTCTCTATTTCTTCCCAACATTTTTTCCAATCCTCTGGATACTGTTTATGCCAATTTATAACATCAGCCATGCATGCATGAAAACGACTTTCCCGAGGAATAGACCTCAACGCCTCCGTCACAACATACTCAACATCATCGCTCACATAAGCCAAAGAGTACATGGCTGCTACATATACACCACCATACCAGCCATCGCCATACGCCATGATGTGTCCTACACGATCGCAAATTTCAGTAGCACTATTTACCATACCTGGAGCCATGATACCTGCAAAATCCGCTTCAATCTGAAAATCCAGACAATTGGCATGGGGATTATTTTTCCAATGCCCGCTGGCGGGAGGAGTCAAGCCATGAAGAAGATTGTAACGGGCCATCTGATTGGCATGACACAAAGGGTATTCTTTAGCCAAAAAGGCTGTGGCAAAAGAATCGGCCGGAGCATCCAAACCGCATCTTTCAAAAGTCTCCACAAAAGTCAGGTCGACATATACATCGTCATAAAGGCCGCCACCACCATCGTACCATTTTTTAATTTCACCCGGTCCCCAAGGCATCACTATCGAATCCGGAATCATAGTAGACAGATAGCGGAACTCTGTAGGACCTCCATACGTACAGCCGATAACCTGACCGGCCCAAGCACCTTTTACTTTATCAAACAGAGCATCTTTTGATAGAGTAAGATTCAAATTCTCGTTTTGAGAACCACCACATGAGCATAAAGTTGCCACCAAACAACCACTCAATAAAATTTTTCTAATTTTCATCATATCTATTATTAAGGTCAATTTTTTGTTTTCATCCAATAACGTTCAATCTCTTCCAATGATTTTCCGGTGGTCTCCGGCACCAGTTTCCAAACTATCAGCATGTAGGGAATACACATGGCAGCAAACAGGAAGAATGTTCCGGCGGGGGTAAGATTTTGGAGCATCCAGGGGGTAAGCTGCCCAATCAAGTATGTACCTATCCACAATGCAAAACCGGCAATGGACATGGCCAGTCCACGCACCCGGATTGGATACATTTCGGAAAGCAATACAAACACGACTGCGCAAATGGAAACCGCACAGCAAAACACATAGAACAAAAAGAAAACTAGCAGGAATAGGCTTGAAATGCCCCATGATTCTCCGGCAATAAAATAAAAGCCTATCAATACCAATGAAAGAATCATGCCTGAAACACCGTAATACACCAATTTCTTACGACCCACTTTATCAATAATGGCAAGAGCCAGTACAGTAGTCAGGGTATTGACTAGCCCCACCAACACCTGATAGAACAAGGAATCACCACCGGAAAGGCCAGCCCCTTCAAAGATGGAAGGACCATAATACAAGACTGCATTCACTCCCATAAACTGTCCGAGGATGGCTATACATACACCAATAATAACGGCTTTCATAATACCCGGCGACAAAAGCAAGGACCACTCTGATTGGGTTTCGGAAGTAAGAACAGACTTCGTTTCGTTCAATTGCACCAACGCTTCTTTGGAAGAGCTGTAAATGTGCTCCAAAATATTGACCGCACGCTCTTCACGATTGCGGACAATCAGCCAACGCGGACTTTCCGGAATAAAAAAGACAATGGCAAAGAACAGCAAAGCAGGCAAAGTCTCCATTCCCAACATTCCTCTCCATACTTCATTCACAAAAATCCAGTTAAACCAGCTATCGGCAGCTCCTGCATGGGTCTCAGCATACATAAGCAACTGATAATTCATTAGATAAGCTCCTAAAAAGCCAATGGTAACCGCTAATTGATAAAGTGATACCAAGCGTCCACGATACTGAGCTACCGACACCTCGGATATATAAAGAGGGGATACAATGGAAACCACACCGATACCTACACCTCCGACAATACGGTAAACCACCAACTGATTGAAATCTGCACATACCGCACAACCGATAGCAGACATGGAAAAGAGTATGGCCGACAGAATCATGGTACGTTTACGACCAAGCTTGTCACTTAAAATACCAGCAAAGAGCACTCCTACAATGGAACCTATCAACGCACAGCCTACATACCACCCTTGCGACATGGTATCTAAATTAAACTGAGCGGTTACCTTGGCAATGGTACCGGAAATGACTGCTGTATCATATCCGAAAAGAAATCCTCCCAAAGCAGCCACAACAGACAAGAAAACTACATAACCAATATTGACCGAAGATTTCATAGTATAAAATTTATCGATTAAATTCAAATTATTCTTTTACAAGTTGCTTATAAACAGTACCGAAGCGATCGGTCACCAGTACTTCTATGCGAGCCTTTTTATCTTTAGGAACAGCCTTAAACAAATGATTGGTAGGAAAAGCATTCACCCAGAGTGCACCCATCTTTTCACGATCGGAAAAAGCTTCTACAGCAGCCGGATCCAAACCTTTACAACGGGTCATCTCACCCATACAAGTACCATTCTCGAACCACTCTACCTTCCACTGCTCATCCCAATTCCAGACATTGGCCAGCACTTCTTCGGGAAACTCTTTCGAACTACCCGGAGCATAAGCCTGAAACTGGTATTCCAGCGGATAATCTACCGCTTTGTAGTGCCACTTCACCTGATTACCATCTACCTCATAAAGTCCAAAGCCTTGGGGGGTACCGTCAGAACAAAGCATGGATTTCCAAAAACCTGCACATACAGCAGCTGTATTGTGTTCCATTAACCGGTCGTTGAACACCACGTTACCGTTCACATGGGTATGTCCGGTAATGAGGTGTGCCTCATGGTCTTTCAGCAAATCATACAGACTATTGGCATTGCTTGTCTCGTCGGGTAGCAAGGCATTGAACTTGATGTCCTTGGTAGTGCTGGAAGGAATATGCATCATTACAAATACCAGATGATCTTTCGGCACCAAAGCCAAATCTTTCTCTATCCATTGCAGTGTACGTTCATCAATGTAACCTATATAACGATAATCCCTATTGATATAAAAACAATTGTCTAGTATAATATAATGTGCCTTTCCACGATTGAAAGAATAATAAATGGGACCAAAATAGTCCTCATAGGTCTTGTATGAATGTTCAAAAGAACGTACACCCATTTCCATATCATGATTTCCTATGATACGGTAAACAGGCAATCCCAGACCGCCAGACACTTGAATGTAATCTGGGTATAAACCAGGAGTATTACCCACAATGTCACCACAATCCAACACGAAGGCATCACGCTCCTTGGCATACTTTTCCATAAAGGCTCGTGCCTTACCTACATAAGAACGATAACTGTCTAAATGCTCCTGACAGCTGACTTGCACATCAGTCTGTACCATAAACACATGCTTCATATCATCTTTCAGATTCCTCTTCAATTCAAAATCATACTTTAAACGGCCTTTCTTAAGCGGGAAAAAGAAAGCGATATGCCCACCACCCTCTTGCGGCAGATAACCTGCAGGCGTGGAAAGATATACAAACCGAGCATCCCGGTTGCGCGGCAACTCATAACGGCCCTGAGCATCAGTCAGCACCACGTCAAAACCATCTGTCACCACAACACCAGCAAGCCCTTTGCCTTTACAGGTCACCACGCCTTCAACGGGATCTGGATAAATTGCAGCCTGCATGATTGAGACAACCAAGAACAGACAACAACTGCAAAACAATCTGAGCATAAAATTCATAATCACTTAATATTGAAATATTCCTTATACCTATTACACAAGTGTCCTGCCTGCAAATATGCTGATTGGGGACTCATAAAATGAGAAAACTCAAAAGTGATGGCCTTGTCATAACCGGCTCGCTTGGCAGCCTCCAGCTTCATCCGTAACTTGTCAAACTTAATAGGCAAAAAGTCGATGGGCATGTCACGATCAAAGGTTTCAGCGTTTGTCCAACATTTCATGCCATACTTATCAGCCAGCTTTTTGTTCACCGTAAAGAAAGCATCCAGTTCATCGTAATCGATATGTCCGTCCTGAAAAGCACAGGCGTCAACCACATCATGAATGCCATCGAAAATTTCATTCCACTCCCTTTCATGCTCCTGAACAGAAACCGCATCCTCCTTTGTCAACTTATCTGTACCCATCACGGCCTTTTTCCCGTCAATCCACGGAGAAATAAAAGTCGGCAAACCGCCGGAGACATCCTTGCATTGTTTGCCCATCGCATGAAAGGCATCAATGGCACCCTTCGTCTTACGGCTTATCTCACCACTGATATACCATCCGCCGAAACTCTTGTACTTCTCACCGTACCTGCTCCACACCTCATCAATCACATACTTGTTATCCTCAACCTCCCACGAAAGGTCACCGGTATCCCAGTACTTGCCCGAATCATATAAACCAAAATAGAACTTCATGTGATATTTCCCCGCCAGCCGAAGGAACATGTCCAACAAATCGACGGAAGGCATATAACACCCTTTGCCCAGCAAATGCGCCGAAGGATAAGTAATGAATTTGCGATAACCCGACCGGATCATTATGACCGTGTCAATTCCAATACTCTGCATATACCGGAAATCCTGATCCCATTCCCTTTCCCCCCAATTCTGATGGGGAATATCATGGGATATCTCATCCAAGAACGTGCCGGTAATTTTAAGTGCATCGCCCATGGGAACTAGCATGGAAGAGGCAGACTCTTGAGAAAAGAAGCAATCCCCATCACCCTCTCGCCCCAACAATGAAGGGGCCATGAATGCAGACGCACCGAACAAAGCGGTCCTCTTTAAAAAATCCCTGCGTGTTTTCATTATTAATAAAATTAAGATCAACCATTATATATTAAACCTATCGAATACACTTTTTTAAGATAAAAAATCAATTATGTTTTTCATTGTTTTAGATATTAATTGTTATTATTCAATTATCACGCTGCAAATATAGATATATTTATTATATTTGCAAGACTTAATAAAGTATTTAATTAATATATAACCTACAATTAATATATATTAACGCGTAATTACAAAACAATTTACATAATAACAAATCAAATACATAATATTTCAGAATAATAAATCCGTATTTATTAATATAATAAGCAAAATAGAGTAAATAACATAAAAATACATACATATGAAACAGAATTTATTAAAAGAAATGGAAACCGGGAGCAAGAATGCACTCTTAAAAAAAAGGATCATCACACATTATATATATAATGGGAGCTCCACTATTACCGATTTGGCCAAGGAACTCGATCTGAGTGTGCCCACAACCACCAAATTCATCAATGAAATGTGTGAGGACAACTATATAAACGACTATGGGAAACTGGAGACCAGTAGCGGCCGCCATCCAAGCCTATACGGACTCAACCCGGAATCAGGATACTTCATTGGAGTGGACATTAAGAAATTTGCCATAAACATCGGACTGATCAATTTCAAGGGGGATATGGTGGAAATCAAGATGAACATACCATACAAGTTCGAAAATACACAGGAAGCTTTGGAAGAACTGTGTGCACTCATCCGAAACTTCATAAAGGGAACGGAAATCAACGACAAGAAGATAATGAACATCTGCATCAACATCTCCGGAAGAGTAAATCCGGAATCAGGATATAGTTTCAGCATGTTCAACTTTTCAGAGCGTCCTTTGGCGGATGTACTGAATGAAAAGATAGGATACCCGGTCTGCATAGACAACGACACAAGGGCCATGACCTATGGAGAGCATATGCAAGGATGCGTCAAAGGGGAAAAGGACATCATCTTTGTCAACATAAGCTGGGGACTCGGAATCGGCATCATCATAGACGGGAAGGTATACACGGGAAAATCTGGATTTTCCGGAGAATTCGGGCATGTCAATGTTTTCGATAATGAAATACTGTGCCACTGCGGCAAAAAAGGATGCCTGGAAACGGAAGCCTCAGGATCGGCACTACACCGCATCCTGTTGGAAAGAATCGGTAGCGGAGAAAGTTCCATACTATCAAAACGGACTGCAGAAAATCCGCCCACCTTGGATGAAATCATCACCGCAGTCAATAAAGAGGACTTGCTATGCATTGAGATAGTGGAAGAAATAGGCCAAAAACTGGGAAGGCAAATAGCTGGATTAATAAGCATATTCAATCCGGAACTAGTAATAATCGGGGGTACACTATCATCAACAGGAGACTATATAGTGCAGCCAATCAAAACGGCAATAAGGAAATACTCATTGAATCTGGTCAACAAAGACGCCACGGTGACTGTTTCCAAGCTAAAAGACAAGGCTGGAGTAGTTGGGGCCTGCATGCTGGCACGGAGCAGAATGTTCGAAATTTAAAACGACCATTGCCAGCATAATGGGATTGACAAAGAGTATACCAAGAACGCAACTATCATATGCAAAAATATTGAAAAAGCGAGTCAGTAGTTGGTTACTGATAAAAGCACAGAATAAACCAGCATCATGATAACCGATTTCCAATACTGCCTCATATTGTGGAATTCGAAAATGCAGATTATTAAACTGTCAATAAAGAGAAGATGGGATCTATAGGATATACTCGGAAATATTACGAACATAACAAAGATTTGGGAAAGTATACCCTAAGATAAGGACAGAAAAGCAAGAAGCCATCATTACGGGTATCTATATTACTATAATTCCCTATCTGTAGCCTGCGTAGTGGGTTTAGGTGACGGAAAGAGGTTGTGGCAATCACAATCTCTTTCTTTTTATGATACATGGGGCAAGCTGTTGCATTTCAGATAAAATCCTTTACCTTTGCCGGCAAACACATTTATCAAGATATCAGGATGAAGAAAGTACTTAAATTGGCTGGAGGATTCATGGTCGGGGCATGCATCGGTTTCGTAGGAGTAATAGGTGTAAGAGTCCTGGTTTTGGGAGACTCGTTCGACGGTTTACACAGCAAGTTTGCCGAAACCGGCATGCTGGAGACAGTAGGAGTTTCCTTGTTAGCCATACTGATTCTGCTATTCTCCATCTTCCTGCAAGTACTTCTGCACGAAGGCGGGCATCTTGTCTGCGGACTGGCAACCGACTACCGCTTCGTCTCCTTCCGCATCTTCAACCTTACCTTCATACGGAAAGACGGGAAATTATGCATCAAGCGTTTCAGCCTTGCCGGAACGGGAGGCCAATGCCTGCTTACCCCACCCGAAAGGCCTCTTGAAGATATCCCAACCACCTTGTACAACCTGGGTGGAGTGCTTGCCAACCTGCTGACCGCCATCCTTGCCTTCCTCCCCCTGCTGACCGTAGACGGGCTGCCTTACCTGCTGAAATTCTTCCTTCTGATGCTCTCTTTGATTGGCATTCTCCTTGCAGGGATGAACGGCATCCCCATGAAGATGGGCGGCATCGGCAATGATGCCGACAACATGCGCCTGCTTCTCAAGGACAGCAAGAGCAAGCAGGCACTGGTCACCCAGCTGCGCATCAACGCACTGGTGCAAGAGGGCATGCGTCCTAAGGACATGCCTGCCGAATGGTTCAGCCAAACGGAAGACATCAACTACAAAGATGCCCTGCAGGTCACCATAGCCTTGATAAGCGCCTCGCGCCTGCTCGACTGCGAAGAATGGGAAGCCGCCTACAATGCATTTGAGAAAATAATGAGCCACCGGCACGAAGTCATCGGGCTTTTGATAAAGGAAACCGCTTGCGAGCTGCTCTTCACCGCATTGGTGACAAAGAGGACCGCACGGGCAGAAGAATTATATACCGATGAGCTGGATACCTACATCCGGCAATATAAGGATGTGACGTCTTCCAAACAGCGGCTGCTCTGCGCCCTGGCACTCTACCGGGACAAGGATACGGCAAAGGCAAAAGAGATTTACGAAGCCACCTGCCAACGGAAAAACAAATACCTGATGCAGGGAGAAGTAGATTCGGACATAGCCTTGATGAAATCAATCCTTACCGCCAAGAATGCCTTGTAAGATGGAACGATATTTCTTTTACTTGTTATATCTGCTGCTTGGCTGCTCACTATGCGGTTGTAGCAGAAAACAAGCGCCAAAGCAGACACAAGACCCGGATACGGAGACCACCATCCCGTACGCCGGCACCGTAGCGGCATCCGTCCCTCCGGCTCCGGCTAAAAGCCGGACAGCCCGCTACCTGGACTCCCTCGGTTTCGTCAACATCGCCGAAGCGGACAGCAGCATCGCCATCGACTTGATGTACACCCGTGCCGACAACTTCACCGGAACCCTATTGTACGAAGACCTGAAAGAAGCCTACCTGCACCCCGATGCCATGAAAAGCCTGAAGCGGGCACAACGCCTACTGAAAGAACAGTACCCCGGCTACAGCCTCATCGTCTACGACGCAGCGCGCCCCTTGTCCGTACAGCAGAAGATGTGGAACGTAGTGAAAGGAACCTCCAAATACATCTATGTCTCCAACCCCTCACGCGGCGGCGGCCTGCACAACTACGGGTTGGCAGTGGACATCAGCATACTCGACGATAAAGGAACCCCTCTGCCCATGGGCACCCCGGTAGACCATCTGGGCAGGGAAGCCCACATCACAGAAGAAGCCGTGCTCGTGGCACAAGGCAAGCTGACGGAACAAGAACGTGAAAACCGGCTGCTGCTCCGGCAGGTAATGAAAGAAGCCGGATTCCACCCGCTACCCAGCGAATGGTGGCACTTCAACCGCGTCAGCAGGCAGACGGCAAAGGAGCGATACCGGGTCATCCCTTAACTCTCACCCCCAGCTTGTCCGGAAACTTAAATTTGCTATCGCTTTGACGCAGATGACGCGGATTTTTAATATTCTTAATCTGTATTATCAGCGTCATCTTTGTCTGAAAAATAATCAGACAGAAAGCTGCGAATTTATGCCCCACTTTGTCCTTTTTGAGATAACTTTGCATCAGAATAAATAAGCCAAGCCATGCCTTTATCCCAAGACACCCTCCGCTTCATCCGCGAGCATCGCCGCGACGACGTGCGCAGCCTTGCCTTGCAGGCACGCCGCTACCCTTCGGTAGACATGCCCGCCGCCATCACACAGATTTCCGGCTGGCAGATTGCCAAAGAGAAGATACCCGCATGGGCCGAGAACGAGCATATACTCTACCCCGCCCACCTTTCTCTGGAACAATGCTCCTCCCAAGCAACGGCACAGTATAAAGCGGAGATTATAACTAACCTGCTACATACAGAACAAGAACATCCCGCGCAGAACAGTACCCCCGCATCAGCCGGCACCTTTACCGACCTCACCGGAGGTTTCGGCATCGACTGCGCCTTTCTCTCCTCCCGCTTCGGGCATGCCACTTACGTCGAGCGCCAGGAAACCCTCTGCCAGATAGCCGCACACAACTTCCCTGTCCTCGGCCTGAACCACATCTCCGTCTGCCACGCAGACAGCGTCTGCCATCTGCAAGAGATGGAACCCGTGGACTGTATATTCATAGACCCTGCCCGCCGCGACGGACACGGTGGAAAGACCGTAGCCATCGGCGACTGCGAACCCGATATAGCCGCCCTCGAAGAACTGCTGCTGCGCAAGGCAAGACACGTACTGGTAAAACTCTCCCCCATGCTCGACCTCACCCTTGCCCTGAACGATTTGAAGCATGTACGAGAGGCACACATCGTCTCCGTGGGCAACGAATGCAAGGAACTGCTGCTCTTGCTGGGACAAGGCGAAGGAGTGCCGGCAGACGACATCCCCATCCATTGCGTCAACTTCACCGGTGTACCGGCTCCCCAAGCCCTCGTCTTCACCCGCCGGCAGGAGAAGGAGCGTGCATGCCCCTACACCCCTCAACTGAAATCATACCTCTACGAACCGAATGCCTCCGTGCTGAAAGCCGGTGCATTCCGCAGCCTCTCCTCATTGTATAAGGTGGAAAAACTGCATCCCAACAGCCACCTCTACACCTCGGGCCACTTCCTGCCGGACTTCCCCGGCCGCAAGTTCCGGATTACCTCCTCCTGCGGCTTCGGCAAGAAAGAAGTGAAAGAGATGCTGGCTGCCGAGAAAAAGGCGAACCTCACCGTGCGCAACTTCCCCGCCACCGTGGCCGAACTGCGCAAACGACTGAAATTGGCCGAAGGGGGAGGCACTTATCTCTTTGCCACTACTCTGGCAGACGAGAAGAAGGTACTTATCCGCTGCCAGGCTACGGGATAAGACACCAACCCCTATACCTTCCCCTGCACGAGATGTACATCTCATGTTGCTCGAGATGTACATCTCATACAGTCCGAGATGCACATCTCGTGCATCTTTAGCGTCAATCTGCCAGATGACGGCAAAGGGAGATACCGCCGAAAGGGTACTACCTCCAAGAATTTATGTAACCTCATTGTAACTGAATCGTTATCTGTTCTTCAACGCTCCGCAATCTCCACGTAACGGCAACCCTCTACTTTTGCGGCAGATTATTAACAGATAATAACAAGTATGAAACAGATTTTGAGAGCATTCTTATTCTTACTCCTATTCACCGCCACCGTCAATACGGCCATTGCCGACGAAAAAGCAAATGTCACGAAACAAGGAACTGTACGTGGACGCATCATCGACGCCACTAAACAAACTCTCCCGGGCGCATCCATCTACATCGAGAAACTACACACTGGCGTGACGAGCGACGTCAACGGCTTCTACACTTTCTCTAACCTTGACCCGGGAACCTATACAGTAAAGGTGAGCTACGTGGGCTACTCTCCCGTAGAACTGAAAATCACCATCCCCGCAGGCCGTACACTGGAAAAAGACGTCGTACTGAACGAAGGCGTGGAGTTGCAGGAAGTGGTGGTAGGCGGCGCCTTCCAGGGACAGCGCCGTGCCATCAACTCACAGAAAAACAACATGGGGATTACGAATGTAGTCTCTGCCGACCAGGTAGGCAAGTTCCCCGACTCCAACATCGGTGACGCCCTTAAACGCATCTCCGGCATCAACGTGCAGTACGACCAAGGCGAGGCACGCTTCGGGCAAGTGCGGGGCACGAGTGCCGACCTCAGCTCCGTCACCATCAACGGCAACCGCGTTCCCTCTGCCGAAGGCGATACGCGCAACGTACAGCTCGACCTCATTCCGGCAGACATGATTCAGACCATCGAAGTGAACAAGGTAGTAACCGCCGATATGGACGGCGACGCCATCGGCGGCAGCATCAACCTCGTCACCAAGAACTCCCCCTACAAGCGTACCATTGCCGCCACCGCCGGAACCGGCTACAACTGGGTGAGCGAAAAGGCGCAACTGAACCTTGGCTTCACCTACGGCGACCGCTTCTTCAACGACAAACTCGGCTTGATTGTATCGGCCTCCTATCAGAACTCACCTTCTGGTTCCTACGACACCGAATTTGTATGGGAGCAGGATGACAACGGCAAGACGTACGTCAACGACTACCAAATCCGCCAATACTACGTCACCCGCGAACGCCAAAGCTACTCCGCCGCACTGGACTGGGACATCAATGCCAACCACAAACTCACCTTCAAAGGCATCTTCAACAACCGCAACGACTGGGAGAACCGCTACCGTACCACGCTGAAAGACCTTGACCCCGACGGCAACGCCACCGTACGCATACAGACCAAAGCCGGTACGCCGGACAACCGTAACGCCCGCCTGGAACGCCAGCGCACCATGGACTTTGCCCTCGGCGGCGAACACCTCTTCGGCGCCCTCTCCATGGACTGGCACGCCAGCTATGCCAAAGCCAGCGAAGAACGTCCCAACGAACGCTACATCGACTTCCAACTGAAGAAACAGAAGTTCGACATGGACCTGAGCGACGAACGCCAACCCTTTGCCAGCCCCAAAACAGGCTCTACCATGACATTGAACGATGAATTCAGCCTGAAAGAGCTGACGGAACAGCAGGAAGACATCAAGGAGCAGGACCTGAAGTTCTCCGCCAACTTCAAACTTCCCTTCAAGAACGGCAACAAGCTGAAGTTCGGCGCAAAGGTAGTGCGCAAGACCAAGGATAAAGAAGTGGACTTCTACGAATACTCTCCTCTGGACGAGGATGCCTTCATGACGAACAGCCTAGCAAATACAGTGGACCAGACCAACAAGAACTTCATGCCCAACAACAAATACCAGGCAGGCATCTACGCCAGCAAGGAATACACCGGCTCTTTAGACTTGAACAACGCTTCCCTCTTTGAGAAAGAGCAGGTGCAGGAAGAACTTGCCGGAAACTTCAACGCCCGCGAAACCGTGACTTCCGGCTACCTCCGCTTCGACCAAAAACTGACAAAAGACGTGGAACTGATGACCGGACTTCGCATAGAGAACACCAACCTTGCCTATACGGGACGCACCTACGATGCCGACGAAGACCTCACCAGCAAGACCGACCGTCAGCGCAACAACTACATCAACTTCCTGCCGTCGCTGCTCGTAAAGTGGAATGTAAACGATGACTTCAAAGTGCGCGGTTCGTTTACCCAAACCTTGTCACGCCCCAAATACTCGGCCCTCGTGCCCAGTGTGAACATCAAGCGTTCCGACAACGAAATCACCATCGGAAACCCGGAGCTGAAACCTACCGTCTCCTACAACTTCGACTTGAGTGCCGACTACTACTTCCGCAGCATCGGTCTGATAAGCGCCGGCATCTTCTACAAGAAGATAGACGACTTCATCGTAGACCAGGTGAGCACCAACTACGAATACCAGGGTAACACCTACACCCGCTTCACCCAACCCAAGAATGCGGGCAACGCCAACCTGGTAGGGGTAGAGTTATCCTACCAGCGCGACTTCAGCTTCATTGCTCCCGCTCTGAAATGTGTAGGTTTCTACGGAACGTACACCTACACCCACTCCCGTGTGGAAGACTTCAACTTCGAAGGTCGCGAGAATGAGAAAGACTTGAGCATGCCAGGCTCTCCGGAGCATACCGCAAATGCTTCCCTATACTTTGAGAAAGGCGGTCTGAATCTGCGCCTGAGCTATAACTTCGCTTCCGATTTCATCGACGAAATGGGAGAAAGCACCTTCTACGACCGCTACTACGACAAGGTGAACTATATGGACGTAAACGCCAGCTATACCTTCGGAAAGAAGTTCAAGACTACCTTCTACGCCGAAGCCAACAACCTGCTGAACCAGCCGCTACGCTACTACCAGGGCACAAAAGACCGTACCATGCAGGCAGAATACTACGGCGTGAAAGTGAATGCGGGAGTGAAGATTAATTTTTAAACAGCGAATTCTATCTCAACAAGTTATCAACATTAACTACTCAACAATTTAATAATGACAATGAAGAAAATATTCCTTTTACTGTTTATTGCCCTACTCGGCAACGCAGCCATTGCCCAAATCACCGATTACTCCATCTTCGACAAGAAGTTCAACTTCTACGTAGCCAACGACCTCGGCCGTAACGGCTACTACGACCAAAAGCCCATCGCCGAACTGATGGGACAAATGGCAGAAGAAGTAGGCCCCGAATTCGTTCTTGCCACCGGCGATGTACACCACTTTGAAGGCGTACGTAGCGTGAACGACCCGCTTTGGATGACCAACTACGAACTTATTTACAGCCACCCGGAGCTGATGATAGACTGGTTCCCCCTGCTGGGCAACCACGAATACCGCGGCAATACGCAGGCTGTGCTCGACTACAGTAATATCAGCCGCCGCTGGACCATGCCCGCCCGTTATTATACCAAGACGTTCGAGGACAACGGCGCTACCATCCGCATCCTTTGGGTAGACACCGCCCCGATGATTGACAAATACCGCAACGACAGCGAGACCTATCCCGATGCCTGCAAGCAGGATTACCAGCAACAACTTTCCTGGATAGATTCCGTACTGACTGCCGCCAAAGAGGACTGGGTTATCGTTGCCGGACACCATCCCATCTATGCCGAAACCCCGAAGGACGAGAGCGAACGCGCGGATATGCAGGCACGTCTCGATCCCATCCTGCGCAAGCACAAGGTGGATATGTACATCTGCGGGCACATCCACAACTTCCAGCACGTACGCATGGCAGGCAGCGACATCGACTATATCACCAATTCTGCCGGTTCGCTCGCCCGCAAGGTGAAGCCCATCGAAGGGACCGTATTCTGCAGCCCCGAACCGGGTTTCTCCATTGTATCGGCCAGCAAAAAGACACTGGAACTGCGCATGATTGACAAGAAAGGGAATGTATTGCACACGGTGACGCGCAGCAAATAATCCAAGCCGGCACGCAAGCAGGCGCATTCCCCCGAAGCCCTGCCGAACAACCACTTTCCTCCCACGAAGCAAAAGACCATGTTTCGTAGGAGGATTTTTCCATCTCATACGACAAAAACAAAGCCTATCCGCAGGAATACAAGAAAAAGCCCTATATTTGCATTTGTCAATACATAACTATGATGAAGAAGATACACTTCCTGCTACTAATCAGCCTGCTACTTGCCGCTTGCAGTGATGACGACAAAGAGAAACAACCCGCTTTTGTGACCAATATCACCATATCCGATGCCGGAAAGACCTTCAATCCCGGTGATGCCGTGACCGTCAAAGCCGACGGCTTGCAGAGCGGCGACCAAATCATATTGGACATCTACTGGCCGATAGCCGACAATCCTCTCTTTCCCGAAGGGTATTCACGCTACACACGCGCCGTTACCACGGAGCAAACCACCAACAGCATTACTTTCCTTGCCCCCGGACACTGGCCCGCCTCACGGGTAGAAATGTTCCTGGAACGGGCAGGACAGCTTCAGCCTCTCGGCCAGATTTCGGTAGCCGACGGACAATCCCCCGAAGAACCATATCTCTACGGTATCACCAACTCCCACGCCATTTACACACCGACCGTTCCCCGCGGCATCACCCGTATCGACCTGGTAACACAAGAAATATCGGAAGTAATCCAGTTCCATGACGACGAAGATTTCCACCTTGCCGCCAACATCCCCGGCACCAACATCCTCTGCGGGATACGGGAGAAAGACGGCAGTAGTTTCATCGACGGATACGACCTCTGCATGCACTATTGGTGTAACCCGGTAGAACGTAACGCAATTACCATCTGCTCGGACTTCAACAACACTGTTTCCCTGGAAATGGCCGGAGATAAGCTCCTCACCTACTGTAGCATCTCTTATCCGGTATATACCCGGTTGAATATGCCACCGATACATGCTCCCGAAATACCATTACCGGATGGACTGAAGCCCGAATCCCTCTCACGCTATCCGGGCGTGATAGCCGACGCCCACATGCTGCTCTCGGCCAACAACGGCGACGGCACCTTCTCGCCCGTCGTGATAGACATCGCCAAAGAAAAGATGCACTGCTACGACCCCATCAAGGCCGAAGCCTTGATACCTTTCCGGATTATGGAACCATCCCCCGAAAACCCAAACAGCCTGCAATGCAAAGGAGGCTATATCGTTTCCCGTGCCAATGGTGGAGATACGCAATTCTGCTTATGGGATACTACTGCCGGAAACTTGAAAGAGCCTTTCGCCACCTACCCCAACGCCGTACGCTCCGCTGCCATGTACTACTCCAAGGACGGGCAGACAAGGAAACTCTACGTGCAGTTTGCAGGCTATCGTGAAGGCGACTTCATCGAAACTTATGATTTCCAGACAAAGGAATGGAGGATGTTTATGTTCTATGTACCGTTTGCAGAGATTTTACTGGCACGATAACCGGCTCCCTTACTGCTTTTTCTCCCGCAAGTCATCCTTGGGTATGGTCGTCTCACTGCCGTCACGCGTAGCTATGTAGTGAGGAGACATGATTTCGATGCCTGCTTCGTTGAAGGCATCCTGGATATTCTGATGCAAATCAGAGTAAATCTGGCTAAGGCTGTTGGCATCCCTGATATAGGCATTCACTTGATAAACCGGATAATAATCTTGAAGGGAAGTCTCCAATACAAACGGACGGGGATCATCTATCACTCCAGGAGTATTCAATGCAGCCTCTATCAACAGCTGATGTGTCTTCCGCCACGGAACATCGTAGCCAATACTGACCTCCGAATGGATAATCAATCCATACTCACGGGCAGACTGGCTGTAATTGACCGTATGGGAAGACATGATGAAAGAGTTCGGAATGGTCACCACCTCATTCTTCGGAGTACGGATGCGGGTGACGAGCGGTGTTTTCTCAATGATGTTGCCCGTAGTATCGTTCAGCTTGATGCGGTCACCCAGCTTGAAAGGCCGCATGTAGGTTATGACCAGTCCTGCAATGATATTGCCGATAACCGTACTGGAACCGAGCGAAACAATCAAGCCGACAAACACGGAGATCCCCTGGAAGACTCCCGACTTGGAACCCGGCAGATAAGGGTAAATCATGGCAATCATAAACGCATAAAGCAAGAAGCGCACAATATGATAGGTAGGAATGGCCCAATCCGGATAGAAGCCGTTTATCTTCAGCCGTTCAGCCTGCACCTCATTGGCAAGATAACGCACCAGTCTGACCAGATACTTCACCGCATAGCATATCACAAAGATAGTGAACAGATTGGGTATATAGTCGGCTATTCCATTCAAGATGACCTTTATAGGATTCCAGATGTAGGAGAATAATGTATAAGCCAAGCTCTTGGTCTGAGGGAAAATGGAGAATAATAACGGAACCGTCAGCAGCAACTGCAACAGCATGACCACATAACGCACCAGGTTGGCAACAAACACCAGCAGGTTGACCTGCTTCTGCGTATCCAGCAATTCATAATCCTGAATAGAGATCGGTTTCAGCTTGGTATCCTTCAGCTTCTGAATGCGTAGTTTGAGTTTTCTGAACAGCCAGTTGGTAAACTTGAACAAGAAGAACTGTCCCACAAGCACCAGGATAAAGTACAAGATACGCTTACCCAACTGCCACAAGCTATGCTCCTTCTGTATGGCTTTCAGTTTGTCCACCACGACATGCCTCTTGCTGGCGGCCAGCTGGTCGCGGGTACAGTTTTCCCACAAAGCATCCTGATCGGTAAAGGAAATGATGACCTTTTCGCCATACATCAAGTCTGTAACAATATCCGTACTCTCTAAATAAACAGAGTCCGGACGCAGATTGAAACGCGTACCCAATGCTTCGATGACGTTGCTTACATCTTTGGCTCGCTGTTGGGGCGTATGCCCTCCACGCTTGGCATACAGATAGAACAAAGTGTCCTTCTCCACCACCACCGGAATACCCGGTGTCACCGTCCGCAACGAATCAATGCGTTGTTTCTGCAATGCCAGCTTCACCGAATCGGCCGCATAGCCCGCCAACTTCATCTGCTCCATTTCCATCCGCAGGTTCGCCTCATTCAGCCGGGCTGTTTCCAACTCCTGCCGGACAAGCGACAACTGAATCGAATCGGAGTCAGTCCTTGCCACTGTGACACTCCCCACACTATCCTCACCTAAAACACTGAGCACTTTATCTACCAACTGAGCTGACACTCCGTCTGCCAGCATCAACAGCCAACAAAGACAGAAAGCACGGATAACCTTCATATATAAACTTCTTGATTTGATTCTTTAATTATGCAAATATACCCAATAAATGCTTCAAACATACGGAATGTTTTTAACTTCCTACCCTAATCGACATAACTTTTTCATGCAAACATGAAAGTTCTGTATCCGGTTTGCATTATCTTTGTACTCAAAATTGACATGCCTATGGATATATTGTTTCTTGTCGGAGGACTGCTCCTCATTCTTTTGGGCGCCAATGGTTTGACAGATGGTGCCGCATCCGTTGCCAAACGTTTCCACATACCGTCCATCGTCATCGGGCTCACCATTGTTGCCTTCGGCACTTCCGCACCGGAACTCACCGTCAGCATATCCTCTGCTCTCAAAGGCAGTGCAGACATTGCCATTGGCAATGTGGTGGGAAGCAATACGTTCAATACCCTGATGATTGTGGGTTGTACGGCCCTTTTTGCCCCGATAGCCATCACCCGCAACACGCTGAAGCGCGAAATCCCTCTATGTATCCTTTCGTCCATCGCCCTGCTGATTTGTGCCAACGACGTCTTTCTGGACGGCAGTGGGGAGAACATACTCAGCATCACCGACGGTCTGTTACTGCTATGCTTCTTTGCCATTTTCCTGAGTTATACTTTTGCCATTGCAAAAAGGGATGGAAGTATGAAGGAACCGGAAAAGGAGCACTTACAGGAAGAAGACGAAATCAGGCTGTTACCCGCGTGGAAGTCCGCCCTATACATTCTCGGCGGACTTGCCGGCCTCATCATCGGAGGTAATTTCTTTGTAGACGGTGCCAGCGGCATAGCCCGCGGATTGGGTGTCAGCGAATCCATCATCGGGCTGACGCTCGTAGCAGGCGGCACTTCACTGCCCGAACTCGCCACCTCCATCGTAGCCGCCTTGAAGAAAAACCCCGAAATAGCCATCGGAAACGTCATCGGAAGTAATCTCTTCAATATATTCTTCGTACTGGGTTGTTCGGCCTCCATCACTCCACTGCGTCTGACGGGCATCACCAATTTCGATTTGTGGGTACTCGTAGGGTCCAGCATCCTGCTTTGGCTGTTCGGTATCTTTTTCGGGAAACGCATCATCACCCGGGTGGAAGGAAGCATTCTGATTCTCTGCTACATTGCCTACACAGCGGTACTGATATACAACCTCTAACAGCAAATTTACAAACACCCTACGCGGTATTTTAAAGATTATCACGTATTTTTAAATAAGGCAAGCTGTACCTCGGCATAAAAAATAAGCAAGCTTATTTTGTTCTGCTCTCAGTTTGCATTACCTTTGTGGTCTCAATATTGAACAACTATGGCAATTACAATCAAGAAAGTAACCACAAGACGGGAACTGGAGCGCTTTATCCGTTTCAACTACCTGCTATACAAAAACAACCCCTATTCCGTCCCCGACCTTTTCGATGACATGCTCAACACCTTCAACAAGAAGAAAAACGCTGCATTCGAATTTTGTGAAGCCGACTATTTCCTGGCTTATCGGGAAGGTAAAATCGTAGGACGTGTAGCTGCCATCATCAACCACAAGGCAAACCAAACCTGGAACAAAAAGGAAGTCCGCTTCGGCTGGATAGACTTCATCGATGATGCGGAAGTCTCCGATGCCCTGATTCGCACCGTGGAAGAATGGGGAAAAGAACGGGGAATGACACATATACAAGGCCCGCTGGGATTCACAGATTTCGATGCCGAAGGTATGCTCATCGAAGGATTCGACCAGCTCAGCACCATGGCCACCATTTATAACTATCCCTACTATCCGCAACATCTGGAACGCATGGGCTTTGAGAAGGATGCCGATTGGGTGGAGTACAAAATCTACATTCCCGACGCCATACCCGACAAGCACAAGCGCATCTCCGACCTCATCCAGCGCAAGTATAACCTCAAGGTAAAGAAATACACATCTGCCAAGAAGATTGCCCAAGACTACGGTCAGGCCATCTTCGAACTGATGAACGAAGCCTATCAGCCACTCTATGGCTATTCTGCACTGAGCCAACGGCAGATTGACCAATACGTCAAGATGTACCTGCCCATCCTCGACCTACGCATGGTGACATTGATTACCGATGCCGATGACCAGCTGCTTGCCGTAGGCATTTCCATGCCGTCACTCGCCGAAGCGTTGCAAAAAGCCCACGGGCGCCTGCTTCCTATGGGTTGGTATCACCTGGCCAAGACCATCTTCTTGAAGAAATATCCCAAGATGCTCGATTTGCTGCTGGTTGCCGTGAAACCGGAGTATCAGAACAAGGGGGTAAATGCATTGTTGTTCTCCGACCTTATCCCCGTCTATCAGCAACTTGGTTTCGAGTATGCCGAGAGTAATCCGGAGCTGGAGCTGAACGGCAAGGTGCAAGCGCAGTGGGAGTACTTCAAGACGGAACAGCATAAACGGAGAAGATGCTTTGTGAAAGGAATAAAATAAGTTCTAAATCCAGAATATAAGCTTGTCAGAAGTCCATAAAAGACATTATTTTTTTGCGAACCCCCGAATTTCTCATTACCTTTGTCGCAATGCGCAATATGAAGGAATAACGTACTTATGGAAGATAACAACAATATGACCCTGCCGCTGGAAGAAGCAGACAACAATATCACAGAGAGCCCCGTTTCCAGCGTGGAATATACCGACGACAACATCCGCCACCTGGACGACATGGAGCATATCCGTGTCCGTTCCGGTATGTACATAGGCCGTCTGGGCGACGGCTCACAGAACGATGACGGCATCTATGTGTTGCTGAAAGAAGTGATGGACAACAGCATCGACGAGTTCAAGATGGGTGCCGGAAAGCGTATAGAAGTGACTATAGAAGACAGTCTGCGTGTCAGCGTACGCGACTATGGACGAGGCATTCCGCAAGGCAAACTGGTAGAGGCGGTCAGCAAACTGAATACCGGGGGTAAATATGACTCGAAGGCTTTCAAGAAAAGTGTCGGACTGAACGGCGTGGGCATCAAGGCGGTCAATGCGCTGAGTAGCCGTTTCGAGGTACGCAGTTACCGCGACGGCAAAGTACGTACCGCCATCTTCGAGAAAGGAACGCTGTTGAGTGATGTGACCGAAGACTCGACAGAAGAAAGCGGAACCTATATCTTCTTCGAACCGGACGCCACACTCTTCCTGAACTATTCCTTCCAGAACCAGTTCGCAGAAACCCTGCTGCGCAACTACACCTACCTGAATACGGGCCTCACCTTCATTTACAACGGCCAGCGCATCGTTTCCCGCCACGGGCTGGAGGACTTGCTGAAAGACAACATGACCAGCGAAGGCCTTTACGACATCATCCACCTGAAAGGAGAGGACATCGAGATTGCCTTCACACACACCAACCAATACGGCGAAGAGTACTACTCCTTTGTCAACGGGCAACACACCACCCAAGGCGGCACACACCAGACTGCCTTGAAGGAACACATTGCCCGTACCATCAAGGAGTTCTACAACAAGAACCAGGAATATGCCGACATCCGCAACGGACTGGTAGCCGCCATTGCCATCGACGTGGAGGAACCCATGTTCGAGAGCCAGACCAAAACGAAACTGGGCAGCAACAACATGTGGCCTGCCGCGCCGCAGGAACACAAGCCCGCCGGCCCCACGGTGAACAAATACGTAGGAGACTTCATCAAGACGGAAGTGGACAACTACCTCCACAAGAACCCGCTTGTGGCCGAAGTGATGCTGCAAAAGATACAAGACTCCGAGAAAGAGCGCAAAGCCATTGCCGGCGTCACCAAGCTGGCACGCGAACGCGCCAAGAAAGCCAACCTGCACAACCGCAAGCTGCGCGACTGCCGCTACCACTTGAGTGACGGTAAAGGCAAAGACCAGGAAACCGAATCCTGCATCTTCATTACCGAGGGAGACTCTGCCAGCGGTTCCATCACCAAGAGCCGCGACGTGAATACCCAAGCAGTATTCAGCCTGCGTGGTAAACCGCTAAATTCCTACGGACTCACCAAGAAAGTAGTTTATGAAAACGAAGAATTCAACTTGCTTCAAGCAGCCTTGAATATAGAAGACGGCATAGAGACACTGCGCTACAACAAAGTCATCGTAGCTACCGATGCCGATGTGGACGGCATGCACATCCGCCTGCTCATCATCACCTTCTTCCTGCAATTCTTCCCCGACCTGATAAAGAAAGGGCATGTATATATCCTGCAAACCCCTCTCTTCCGCGTGCGCAACAAAAAGAAGACAAGTTATTGCTATACAGAGGAGGAACGTGTGAAAGCCATTGAAGAACTGGGTCCCAACCCCGAAATCACCCGATTCAAAGGTCTGGGAGAAATCTCGCCCGACGAGTTCAAGCATTTTATCGGCAAGGATATGCGTCTGGAACAAGTGTCCCTGCGCAAGACAGACCTCGTAAAAGAGCTGCTGGAATTCTACATGGGTAAGAATACCATGGAACGACAAAACTTTATTATCAACAACTTGGTTATAGAAGAAGATTTGGCATCATGAGAAGAGCTATCTTTCCGGGAACATTCGACCCGTTTACTATCGGACACTCTTCGGTAGTGAGCCGTGCACTGACTTTTATAGACGAAATCGTCATAGGCATCGGCATCAATGAAAATAAGAATACGTATTTCCCCTTGGAAAAGCGCGAACAAATGATACGAGACTACTACCGGAACGAGCCGCGCATCATTGTGCAGTCCTATGACTGCCTGACTATCGACTTTGCCCGGCAGGTAGATGCCAGTCTGATAATACGCGGCATACGCACCGTGAAGGATTTCGAATACGAGGAAACCATTGCCGACATCAACCGCAAACTGACCGGCATAGAAACCATCCTGCTCTTCACCGAGCCGGAACTTACCTGCGTCAGTTCCACCACCGTGCGCGAACTGCTGCAATACGGCAAGGACATAAGCATGTTCATACCGGAGGGAATGGAGATTAGGGATTAAGGATAAAGGATTAGGGATTAAAATGGAAATGATGAAAAAACTATTTACTATTATAATATGTATATGCGCGGTGACGGCGCAAGCGCAAAAGCCGAACAATGAAGCCCTGCGCAAACTGCAAATGGCAGAGTTTGCCATCACCAACCTTTATGTGGACAAGGTGGATGAAGACAAGCTGGTGGAAGAAGCCATCATCAAGATGCTGGCACAACTCGACCCGCACTCCACCTACAACAACGCCGAAGAAGTGAAGAAGATGAACGAGCCGTTGCAAGGCAATTTCGAGGGCATCGGCGTACAGTTTCAGATGATAGAAGATACCCTGCTTGTGATACAACCCGTGAGCAACGGACCTTCCGAGAAGGTGGGCATCCTTGCCGGCGACCGTATCGTAGCCGTCAATGACAGCGCCATTGCCGGAGTAAAAATGAGCACGGAAGATATTATGAGCCGCCTGCGCGGACCGAAAGACTCGGAAGTGAAACTCACCATTGTGCGCCGTGGCGTGGACGACCAGCTGTACTTCACCGTGAAGCGTGACAAAATTCCCATCCTCAGCCTGGACGCATCTTACATGATACAACCCAAAACCGGCTATATCCGTATCAACCGCTTCGGGGCAACCACCGCCGAAGAGTTTGCAGAAGCCCTGAAAAGCCTGCAAAAGAAAGGAATGAAAGACCTCATCCTCGACCTGCAAGGAAATGGAGGAGGGTATCTGAATGCCGCCATCGACCTTGCCAACGAATTTCTGAAGCAAAAAGAACTCATCGTCTACACCGAAGGAAGAGCCGCACGCCGCAGTGATTTCTTTGCCAAAGGTACGGGCAACTTCAAGAACGGCCGTCTCATCATATTGGTGGACGAGTACTCCGCTTCTGCCAGTGAAATCGTGACCGGAGCCATCCAGGACTGGGACAGAGGCGTGGTAGTAGGACGCCGCACCTTCGGCAAGGGATTAGTACAGCGTCCTATCGACCTGCCGGACGGTTCCATGATTCGCCTCACTATCGCCCGCTACTATACTCCTTCGGGCCGTTGTATCCAGAAGCCTTACGACAGCACCGCCAACCTCGACGGCCGCCTAACCGGCGAGAACAGTCAGGATAAGTATAACCAGGAACTGATAGACCGCTTCAATCATGGAGAAATGATTCATGCGGACAGTATCCATTTTGCCGACTCCCTGAAAGCACAGACCAAGCGTATGGGACGTACCGTTTACGGAGGTGGAGGTATCATGCCCGACTTCTTCGTCCCCATCGACACTACCCAGTACACAGACTATCACCGCAACCTCGTAGCCAAAGGCGTGGTTATCAAAGCCACTACCGGCTACATCGAGAAGCACCGGAAGGAGTTGCAGAACAAATACAAGAAATTCGAAGCCTTCAACGAGAAGTTCGAGATAGACGATAACTTCCTTGCCGAAATACGTACGCTTGCCGACAAAGAGAAAATCAAGTTTGACGAGAAACAGTACAACCAATCCCTACCGCTCATCAAGACACAACTTAAAGCCTTGATAGCCCGTGACCTATGGGACATGAACGAATACTTCCAGGTGATGAACAGCACGAACCAGAGCGTGCAGCAAGCTCTAAAAGTGCTGAACGAAGGCATCTACAGCACTATTATCCAATAGCCGACTTGAAACAAACTTAGGCGCGGATTATGCGGATTTAGTTTATCTAACTCCGCGTATTCCGCGTAATTCGCGCCTAAAATCATTCTCCGAACAGCCACTTATTCAGCCACTTGTTGACGTAGATGTTGACCACAGCACATCCAGCACCGATTGCAGCCCCCGCCAACACATCTGACGGATAATGCACTCCCTCGTTCATACGGGAAACTCCCACGGAACAAGCCCACAGGGCAGACGGAGCTATCACATACCATTTAGGATACTTTACACTGAGCGAGGTGGCAAGGGCAAAAGCCGTCGCCGTATGTCCAGAAGGAAAAGACGGGCTGCCTTCATGGCTATATGCATGCACTCTGTCGGGATATTTATCATAAGGACGCTCACGGTCCACCAGATATTTCATTCCATAAGTCACAACAAAAGCCCCCGCTACACTTGTACCTACGTAGACCGCATCTTTCAGCAAACCCTTATCATGTTTTATCCAAGCGGCAACCGCCATCGCCACCGGAACACCGACAGCAACATAGGGCTCCGAACGTGAAATTATCTTATTATAGTTACGGACAAACTTGCCATCCCAACTGTTAACCCGGTGCAAAGTGTTAATATCCCAATTCTGTGCCGAAAGACCGGATACAACAAGGCAGATAAAATATACAAAAAAAATAGCCTTTTTCATAAGTCCTTTATATTAGTTTGACGCAAAGATAGGACAAATAGATAGAGTTTTCACAAAAAAATTCTATCTTTGTTGCCACATTTATAATAATTCGCTAATCATTTCATGAGACTGGAAACTTGCTGCAACCGACAGATTGATTGTATGGTATGTCCCCAAAAATCAGAAGGAGTATTGGTTTACCGCCACTACCCCAAGGGACAACATTTCTCTGCTGAAAAGTGCACACAGAACAGCATGATATTTATGCTGAAAGGTGAATTACTTGTAAACAGTGACGAATATCCGGGCACCACTCTCCAAAGCCGCCAGCTCATCTTGCAAGCCATCGGCTCCAAAGTAGAACTCCTGGCTTTGACCGAAGTGGAATATATTGTGTATTGGTTCACCGAGCTTCCTCTGATTTGCGAAGAGCGCTACAAGGAGATACTGAAACGCTCGGAAGCCCCCTTGACTTATACCCCGCTTACCGCGATTTCCATGCTCGAAGGGCTCCTGAAAAGCCTTGCCTGCTACCTCAACGAGCAACCCTATGCGTGCAGCAAATACATTGAAATGAAATGCCAGGAATTGGTATACATATTGACATGCTACTATCCGCTACACCAAATCAGTACATTCTTCTACCCCATCAGCACTTATACGGAAAGCTTCCAATATTTCGTCATGCAGAACTACGACAAGGTGAAGAATGTGGAAGAGTTTGCCCACCTCGGTGGATATACCACCACCACATTCCGCCGTCTGTTTAAAAATATGTATGGGGTCCCGGTCTATGAATGGATTCTGGACAAGAAACGTGAAGGAATTCTGAACGACCTGCAATACACCAAACAACGCATTTCAGTCATCAGCGCCCGCTATGGCTTTGATTCCCTATCCCACTTTGCCCACTTCTGCAAAGACTCTTTCGGAGACACGCCCCGCGCCCTGAGAAAACGTTCGGCAAACGGAGAAAAGATTTCCATTATCTGCAAAGAGCAAGGCAAAGACCAGGAGGACGAGTAAACCTTTTACTTGTCCGTAAACTTCGCATTCTGCCGGATTACGGAATTATTTCTTTAATCGCTTGCTTTATCGCTGGATTTCTCCTATTTTTGCGAAACATTTACAGAAGTATCCTGATAGAACAAATTTTCAAACTATTAAATAACTTAAATTCAATCATTTATGTGGTTAAGTAATTCATCTGTAGGAAGGAAAGTGGTGATGAGCGTTACCGGTATCGCCCTTATCCTGTTTCTGACATTTCACATGGCGATGAACCTGGTTGCATTAGTCTCGGCTAATGGCTACAACATGGTTTGTGAGTTCCTGGGAGCAAACTGGTACGCATTGGTGGCTACGGTAGGTCTGGCTGCCTTATTCATCATCCACATCATCTACGCTTTCTGGCTGACTATGCAGAACCGTAAGGCACGTGGTAGCGAACGTTATGCCGTTACGGAAAAGCCCAAGACTGTGGAATGGGCTTCTCAGAACATGCTCGTACTGGGTATCATCGTAATCGTGGGTTTGGGCCTGCACTTGGTAAACTTCTGGGCTAAAATGCAGCTTCCCGAGTTGATGCACAACATGGGCATGCATGCTGACACCCTCACGCTGGCATATGCAGCCAACGGTGTCTATCACATTCAGAACACCTTCAGCAATCCGGTATTCGTAGTGCTTTACCTTGTTTGGCTGGGCGCATTGTGGTTCCACCTCACTCACGGTTTCTGGAGCTCCATGCAGTCTTTGGGCTGGAACAACAAAGTATGGATTAACCGTTGGAAATGTATCTCCAACATCTATTCTACTATCGTTGTCCTCTGCTTCGCTCTGGTAGTTGTCGTATTCTTTGCAAAATCATTGTGCGGCGCTTGCTAAATTCAAATTGTAAATGACTAAATTGTAAATTGCATTATGACTAAGATAGATTCTAAAATACCGGAAGGACCGGTGGCTGAGAAATGGACCAATTATAAGGCTCACCAAAAATTAGTAAACCCTGCCAACAAACGTCGTCTGGACATCATCGTAGTAGGAACCGGACTTGCCGGTGCCAGTGCTGCCGCCTCTCTGGGCGAAATGGGTTTCAGAGTATTCAACTTCTGCATCCAGGACTCTCCGCGCCGTGCACACTCCATCGCTGCACAAGGTGGTATCAATGCTGCTAAGAATTACCAAAACGACGGTGACTCTGTATACCGTCTGTTCTACGATACAGTAAAGGGTGGCGACTACCGTGCCCGCGAAGCCAACGTTTACCGTCTGGCTGAAGTATCCAACAATATTATCGACCAATGCGTTGCACAAGGTGTTCCTTTCGCCCGCGAATACGGCGGTACACTGGACAACCGTTCTTTCGGTGGTGCTCAGGTATCCCGTACTTTCTATGCCAAGGGTCAGACCGGACAGCAGCTGTTGCTGGGTGCATACTCTGCATTGAGCCGCCAGGTGAACGTAGGCACTGTGAAACTGTATACCCGCTACGAAATGGAAGACGTTGTCCTCATTGACGGACGTGCCCGCGGTATCATTGCAAAGAACCTCGTTACCGGTAAATTGGAACGTTTTGCCGCCCACGCTGTGGTAATCGCTACCGGTGGTTACGGCAATGCCTACTTCCTTTCTACCAATGCAATGGCATGTAACTGCTCTGCAGCAATGGCTTGCTACCGTAAAGGTGCCTGGTTTGCCAACCCTGCTTACGTACAGATTCACCCCACTTGTATCCCGGTTCACGGTGACAAGCAGTCTAAGCTGACTTTGATGTCCGAATCTCTGCGTAACGATGGTCGTATCTGGGTTCCGAAGAAGCTGGAAGATGCCAAGAAACTGCAGGAAGGTACACTGCAAGGAAAAGATATTCCCGAGGAAGACCGCGACTACTACCTGGAACGCCGTTATCCGGCATTCGGTAACCTCGTTCCGCGTGACGTTGCCAGCCGCGCTGCCAAAGAACGCTGCGACAAGGGCTTCGGCGTGAACAACACCGGTCTTGCCGTATTCCTTGACTTCTCCGAAGCTATCAACCGTCTGGGTAAAGATGTCGTTGCACAACGTTACGGCAACCTCTTCGATATGTATGAAGAAATCACTGATGTCAGCCCATACGAAAACCCGATGATGATTTATCCGGCTATCCACTATACCATGGGTGGTATCTGGGTTGACTACGAACTGATGACCTCCATCAAGGGACTGTTCGCCATCGGTGAATGTAACTTCTCCGACCACGGTGCAAACCGCCTCGGTGCTTCCGCCCTGATGCAAGGTCTGGCCGATGGTTACTTCGTATTGCCTTACACTATCCAGAACTATCTGGCCGACCAGATTACAGTTCCCCGTTTCTCTACCGACCTGCCCGAATTTGCAGCTGCAGAAAAGGCCGTTCAGGAGAAGATTGACTGGATGATGAACATCAAGGGTAAGAAGTCTGTAGACTCTATCCACAAGGAACTGGGCCACATTATGTGGGAATATGTAGGTATGGGACGTACGGCCGAAGGCTTGAAGGAAGGTCTGAAGAAGCTGAAAGAAGTCCGCAAGGAGTTCGAGAAAGAACTGTTCATCCCGGGCGACAAGGAAGGTATGAATGTAGAACTCGACAAGGCTATCCGTCTGTACGACTTCATCACTATGGGCGAGCTGGTTGCTTACGATGCACTGAACCGTAACGAAAGCTGCGGCGGTCACTTCCGTGAAGAATATCAGACTGAAGAAGGCGAAGCCAAGCGTGACGATGAAAACTACTTCTACGTGGCTTGCTGGGAATATCAGGGTTCTGACGAAAAGGAACCGGTATTGCTGAAAGAGCCGCTGGTTTACGAAGCAATCAAGGTACAGACTCGTAACTACAAAAGCTAATCGGGAAGTTGAACATTTAAAGAATTAAAGAAAATGGATAAAAATATATCATTTACGCTCAAGGTATGGCGCCAGAAGGGTCCGAAAGCAAAAGGCGCTTTTGAAACATACCAAATGAAAGATATCCCGGGCGATACTTCATTCCTCGAAATGCTGGATATCCTGAACGAACAGCTGATTTCTGAAGGTAAAGAACCGGTTGTATTCGACCACGACTGCCGCGAAGGTATCTGCGGTATGTGTTCGCTCTACATCAACGGACACCCCCACGGTCCTGCAACCGGCGCTACGACTTGCCAGATTTATATGCGTCGTTTCAACGACGGCGATACCATCACTGTTGAACCGTGGCGCTCTGCCGGTTTCCCGGTTATCAAGGACTTGATGGTCGACCGTACGGCCTACGACAAGATTATGCAGGCAGGCGGCTACGTCAGCGTACGTACCGGTGCTCCCCAGGATGCCAACGCTATCCTGATTCCGAAGCCCATCGCTGACGAGGCTATGGATGCTGCCAGCTGTATCGGTTGTGGTGCTTGTGTGGCTGCTTGTAAGAACGGTTCTGCTATGCTGTTCGTTTCTGCCAAGGTGAGCCAGCTGAACCTGTTGCCCCAAGGCAAACCGGAAGCATTGCGCCGTGCCAAGGCTATGTTGAGCAAGATGGACGAACTCGGTTTCGGTAACTGTACAAACACTCGTGCGTGCGAAGCTGAATGCCCGAAGAATGTTTCCATCAGCAACATTGCTCGCCTGAACCGCGACTTTATCATTGCGAAACTGAAAGACTAATCCGGTCTTTCTGCAAATAATATAGGATGCGCTTCGGATAAACCTTTTGAGCAAGCTCAGATTTATCACTCAGCTTTCACTATATTTGATTAATATCACAAGAGACTCCTCTGCCGGGAAACCGCCGGAGGAGTTTTTTTATGACATGCCGTTTACTTCAGATAAATTGCCGGCACGCAAGCTACGGGGAGAAGCCCCGAAATTCTTTTTGCAGAAATTGGAAAAATGAGGCAGCGATTCAAAGCCATATTTATAGCAAATCTCTGATATAGAAGCATCCGTATAACGAAGTTCATAAACCACGCTTTCCTTCCTCCGTTCCATCATCCACTCGTACACCGGTTGATGAAAAACAGAATTGAATATACGCCGGAAAGTAGCTACTGTATATCCTCCCAACTGGGCAAGTTCCTCTACCGTCTTGACTTTGGCATGATTCTGCAAGACAAAGTAGTGGAAGGAATTAGTATACTGGGCAAGAGGATGTATCAGCATGGAAAGCTCATAGTCGGAGTAGTAATTTCCAAGAATGAAAGCAAGTTCTTTCCGTTTGAAACAAAGCATTTCCCGGCAAATCTTCTCCTCGGACAAATAGGCCTTGGAACTTTCCAGAAAGAGCTGCAACTCGGGAGTAATGGTCAAAGGATAGAATATCAATGGAGGGGTAACCTCTTTCATAATATGGTTATACCGGTCCTCACAGAAGAATTCAGGCTTACTGAACCGGTAACAAACGCATTCCACATCCGTCATGGCAAGTATTTCGTACTTGGAACCAATAGCTTGAAGGATGAACTCACCTGCATGCAACACAGTTCCCGCATACTCCTTACTGTTGACAAGCACTTCTCCTTTCAGCAGGAAAATTATAATATTTTCCTCACACTTTCGCGCCGGCAGATGGAATCCTCTGGGGTGGGAAGCATATATTATTGCATTGTCCACAGCCTTGGGACATTGAGCACATTGTTTTTTACCTCTGCAAGCAGAAGAGTTGGGCATCGGCAAGTAGATTTGTTTGTTTGTTGCAGTGACAAAAATAGATAAATAATACTCATAAAAGAAACATTCCCCGAAAACTTTCATAAAGAAGTTTCGGGGAATGAATAAAATAGAAGTAATTCAGTTTTTTATTGCGGACAGTGCCGTTTTATTTTTCCACGTTCGTATCATCAGCCGTACTCCATGGACCAACTTCAGGTACAAAGGTTACTTTCGCCGCCTTATTGGCCAGCGCCAGCGTATAACGTATCTTTTTGCCTTCACCCCAGGCTTGTGTATCATTCAAGTCAATGGCGGAAGTTACAGTATCAAGAAGAACGTCTTTCTCATAGATGTCATAGACAACATTGATTTTGGCATTCGTATCCAACGTCTGGGGCATCAACATCCAGGCTGTATTCACTTCCACACCCGTTGTATTCACTTCCAATGCACCATCGTCAATCGTATGTGCATAAGTGGCTGTTCCTTCCTGTGACTTCCATGTTGAATCATCAAAACCATAAGTTCCTTTATTGTGCACACCGGATATTGTAAGTGTTTTCAGTTTATAAGTCAAAGCGTCGGCTGCCTTGACAGTGAAATTTATTTGGGTCAGTATATGGCCGAATTTCAAAGATACCCCACTGGCATTTGATGCCTTGGTTGCATCCGTCGCTTTCGCGGCTACCAAGTCCGTTTGGGCAGCTACATCTGCTACCGTATAAGTAATGGAAGGATATATAGCACCAGCAGCCGGTTGATTGTACGTCAAGGCTCCGGTACCCGGATTCCCGTAAGCAAAGAACTGCAAGTTATCCGTCATTGGCCAATAATATGTTCCCCCAGTCAAACTCCAGTTGGGAGCACTATAGGTTACTTTAACATCTGTCATGAATTCCTTCATCGCATCAAAAGTCGCAACGGAGGCCATTGCTGTCGCTCCCGTATTATAAGCATACACAGTGAACCCTACCTTCTGCAATTCCGGCAAATCAGTCACTGTGGCTCTCGTAGTGTTACCCACTACTGTTCCCAATTTAATCTCTGCCTTTTGTCCGGCATTCTCTATCTCCTCACTTTCCGAGCAACTCATTACTGCTGCTGCAGCCAAAGCCAAAAATAAAACCTTCTTCATAATTGTCTGTTATTAAAGTTAATATATTTATTTGTCTGTTTGCTATCAATTCACCGGTAGCTCCACATCCGTCTCATCATCCCAATCATCCACATCGCCACCAATCCCTCCATCTCCTTCATCGGTTCCCGGTTCCAAATCATCCACCACAACCTTGTCCTCCGGTACGGGAACCTCGATATGGATTTCCGACCCAGGAACGCCCACATCAGGTTCTTCTTCGCCTCCTCCCGAGGGAGGAGCTGTTTCAATCACTTCCGTGATATCCACCTTCACCTCTTGAACCGTTTTATCTCGTTTCACAATCTTCAGTGTCAGCAACATAGGACTATCCGCACGGGTCTTGGTATCTTTCAGTAATACAAAACTGGAGAAATACCCCCATAAAAGCCCGTTTTCACGCTTTGTATCCACACATATAGGTACCTCGCTCAAATGGCAAGCACGGTTGCCTATAAAGTAACTTCCGTTCAAGCCGTCCACATGGCAGATGATGCTCGATATTCTATCCCATCCTTCCACCTTTATATCAAAGGAATAATGGTCCACTACCGCTTCCGGCTTCCAGTTCAACGGAAGCGCCACATCACTCTGCCTTATTTCCACCTCGTCCAAAGCCACCACATACAAAGGGTCGGGCGACCAAACCATATCTTCGTGTACATCCAGCCCCGTACAGTGTCCCGTAAAAGCCTCAATCGTCTCATAACTCTCGTCGCCCCGTATCTGTATACTCTCCGTATTGAAGTTATAGGCCACCACCGCATACTTCCCCGGCGGTACCTTCACCTCACCCCCTCCGGCAGGCAGATAACTTTCAACCTTTCTCCCCTGAGTATCTTTCGGATAGAAGATAATCCGCATGGTCTGCGGCAGCTTATCCGTCACCCCTTTCCAATCCAGTTTAATCTGTACTCCGCTAACGGGATAATCATCCAGCATATCGCGGAAGTCACAGCTTCCCAGCATTGGCAACAGTCCGAAGAACAGCCAGAGAATCATATGCCGTGCATCTTTCATACCACTCATCTCCCCGACGTTAGAAGCCACACCAAAGAAATTTTTGCTTTTGTCGGCCCGATAAAGTGATACTTTCCACTGCTGACCCAAACCAAGTCATTTCCATAAGAAGTATATTTCCTGTACTCCGTATCCAAGTATCCAATGCCCACACTGAATTCAATCGCCAGATGCCGAGCCAGTGGACGCACGTATCCATAAGTTATTCCTGCAGCTGCGTAATACTTCCCCCGGTATCCCTTCTCCTTTTTCAACTGAAAATCATAGGTACCTCCTTCGGCATATGCTCCCAGGAAGTGTCCGGACAATCTTCCGCGCGTATGGCGGTTTCCCAACCAGTAACGCGCCTCTGTCCCTCCCGAAAGGAGCTGATAGCAGAAATTACATCCGCTGTCAGACCACCAAGGGCATTTGTACTCAACATTCAAAGACCACCTCTTTCCCAATGGCAGCTCCACTTCTATGTTCGGAGCCAAGGCCAGGTCGTAAAGCAAATTATTTTTTAACGCCAGCACCGTTTTACAAGTATGGCTATGGGATTCTACCGACTTATTCTGCCCTATTACCTGCCCCGACATCATGCAAAAAAGGAGTAGCCAAAAGACATATATAAAAATGCGTTTTCCCATAATTTCGCGTTGTATACAAACAAAAGTAGAAGATAATTACCGAATAAAAATCACTTTCCATCACTCTTTTCAAAGGCTGAAAGGTTCTGTGAAACGATTGAAACAGATTTGCAACTTCTGCCTTATCCGGGACGCTGTGAATAGATTCTTCTCTCTCAAAAAGTCAATCCGTGTGCGAAAACAGTAAAATTCAGTGAAAGAAATACAAAAGAAGTAGCAGGAACATTCTGAAATTTGGAAGATAACAACGGGAACCTTACATTTGTAATGTGATTTTTTTCATAGTATTAGATTTAAGGTTAACAAAGGTTGGAGTACAGCGGTACTCCTTTTTTTATGCCCATACGTTTCTCCGAATGACAAAAAATAGCTATCTTCGATGGCTTTTATAACTGTTAAAGAAGAAAACATCACTACTTGAGCCCATTATGAAAAAACCGGTACTCACATTGCTTTCCATAATCCTACTTACCGCAGGATGTTCCCAACGGCCTGCCACCACCAAGATACCCCTAACCAGCGCACACCGTGGTGCGGCCACCATCGCTCCCGAAAACACAATGGCATCCGTAGATTCGTGCATCAAATACGGTGTAGGCAATATAGAATGCGATGTCTGCATCAGTAAGGACAGTGTCTTCTACGTACTGCACGATTCCACCCTCGACCGTACCACCAACGGTACCGGCGCCATCTCCCAATGGCTGTCCACCGACATCGACACACTGGATGCCGGCTCTTGGTTTGCGCCCCGATTTGCCGGACAACGGGTACTACGCCTTACCGACCTGCTACGCAAGGCCAAAGAGCACGGTTTAAGAATCACCATCGACTACCGCAACGGCGGTCTGCACCAATTACTGGATCTGATAAAGGACGAAGGCATGCTGGAAAACTGCAACTTCACCTTCAGCAAGGAGTATCATGCCAAATGCTTCAGAAAGATGGCACCCGAGGTAAGAACCCTGCAAGCCTACATCAAAAGTGAAAAGGACATAGAGCATGTCGTAAAGGAACTGCATCCCGACATCGCTGTCGTCTGGATTGACTCCCTTACCCCACAATTCGTAAAGAAATGCCGTGAGCACAACCTGCAGGTACTGGCACTCGTCCTGGGGCTGGACGACAAGACGGAAGAGAACCAGAAGGCAGTCGACCTGGGGGTAGACATCATAGCGACGGACCACCCGGAAAAGTTCATCATGAAATACGGGAAACCGTCCATATAAGGCAAGAGACCTGCCGCGCTCAAGTCAGCAAGTGATAGACACCACCCACCATTGCCTTGACCACTCCCTTCATCTCCAATTCAAAAAGCAAGGCACTCATCCGGTTGACGGGTATGTCCGCTTCCACCACCATCGCATTGATATGGAGGTCTCCCTGCCGCATAAGGATGCGCATAACAAGCTCCTCCTCTTCTGTCAGTTCCGGAAAGAGATTACGCTGAATACCTTCTGTCCGGGCAGGCTGCTCCGCTACGGCCCAGCCCATAATCTGCACAAACTCTTCCGCACTCTGGATAAGGGCGGCCTTGTTGTCGCGTATCAACCGGTTACAACCGATGGAAGATTCGTCCGTAACACGCCCCGGAACGGCAAAGCAGTCACGATGGTATCCCTCCGCCAACTCTGCAGTGATAAGGGAACCTCCCTTTGCGGCAGACTCCACCACAATGGTAGCATCACTCATACCCGCCACAATACGGTTGCGGCTGACGAAATTATGCTTGTCCGGATTCGTCCCGGTAAGGAATTCGGTCAGCAGTCCGCCTTGTGCCAGCATGTCGATGGCTGTTTTCCGGTGGACATACGGATAGATGCGGTCCAGTCCGTGAGCAAGGACAGCAACGGTAGGGAGATGATTTGCCAAAGCGGCCCGATGGGCATGGATATCTATCCCGTAAGCCAGTCCGCTTACTACCAGCACATCGGGACAAAGAACGGCCAAATCGCGCAGGAAGTCGGCACAGAATTGCTTGCCGTAATCGGTGGCACGGCGTGTACCTACCATATCGATGACATGCAGGCGGTTGAAATCGGTGTTTCCTTTAAAGAAAAGTACAATCGGCGCATCCTCACATTCGCGCAAGCGGGAAGGGTAAGCCTCATCCTTCAACGTCAGGCAGGAAAGACGATTCTTCTCTACAAACTCCATCTCCTGCTCGGCACGCAGAAAGGCAGCGGGACAATCAAGAGCCGTCACTACCCCCGGATTCACACCGGGCATGATTTCGGGGAGCTCCTTCCGCCGACTGAATACTTCGGCAGCACTGCCCATACCCTCTATTAAACGCTTTGCCCCGATATGTCCTATACCGGGGCAAAGTGTGAGAGCTATGCTGCAAATCCGTTCGTCACTGTTCATTCCACCACAGATTACACAGATTCACACGGATTGAGATAAGGGGCAAAGAGACGGTCGAACAGTTCGCTATCGCTTAACCGTCCGTTCACCACACATACGGTTTCAACTATGCCTTTGAGACAGACTTTGCCGTCGGAAGCACGGAAGATATCTTGGTAAAAGACGTACTTGATACCCTCCTTCTTCATGTAGAGTTTGGAGACAAACTCGTCACCACTCCTCAGGGGAGTCTTGAAAGCCATATTGATACGTGCCACTACCGGGTCTACCCCCTGCTCGTGCAGTCCGGCAAAGCTGACGCCGGCACTCAACAGAAACTCATGGCGCGTATGCTCCAGATAATGCTGATAATTGGCATTATTGACGATGCCTTGCAGGTCGCATTCATAGTCGCGCACCTTCATGGGAAGTTCATAGATATAATTCATATTTACTATTGGACTATTTACTATTTGATACTTAGCCACGTTGTTTCTCCACATCCAAGCCTTTGAACTTCTTCAGTTCCTCTACGCTGACCAGCTTGTAGAGTTTGTCACTGGGACGTATTTTCACCGATTTCATCGAGAAATGCTGGCCTTTCTTTACAGTCTGCACGGGTTTCAAATCGACGCGTGCCTCGTCCAAAGTGACGAATTCGGCACCCGTTGTGGGACCCGTAATCAGCAACTTGTCGCCTACGCTCACTTCGGCTGCTTCTACCAGGAACTCTGCCACACCGATGTTTGAGAAGTAGCGGATGCCCTTACCCACATAGATTTTACGTTCCGTAGCGGCAGAGCCGTAGTTCTTGGTCCATTCGCCCAAGCGTTGTCCCAGGTAGTAGCCGTCCCAGAAACCACGATTGAAGACCGTCTTCAAACGTTCGTCCCACCGGGCAATTTTCTCATCGGTGAATGTATCGTCCAGATAGGAACGGATGGCTTCTTTGTAACACTCCACTACCGTGCGCACGTACTCGGGTCCGCGGGCACGTCCTTCTATTTTGAAAACACGAACACCTGCATCCAGCATCTTGTTCATGAAGTGGATAGTTTTTAAGTCTTTGGGGGACATGATGTATTGGTTGTCCACCTCCAATTCCACATCCGTCTCCTTGTCGCGCACCGTATAACTACGGCGGCATACCTGCATGCAAGCACCACGGTTGGCAGAGTGGTTCATCTCATGCAATGAGAGATAACACTTTCCGCTGACTGCCATGCAAAGGGCACCGTGGCAGAACATCTCTATACGTATCTGCTCTCCGCTGGGTCCACAGATATTCTCCTCACGGATATGGCGGTAGATTTCTGCCACTTGCTCCAGATTCAACTCACGCGCCAGCACCACCACATCGGCAAACTGCGCATAGAAGCGCAGGGCTTCCACGTTGCTGATGTTGAGCTGTGTGCTGAGGTGTACCTCCTGCCCTATCTGCCGGGCATAACTCATCACTGCCACATCAGCGGCAATGACTGCCGAGATGCCTGCCGCCTTTGCCGCATCTACAATGGTACGCATCAGCGGAATGTCATGGTCGTATATAATGGTATTGACGGTGAGGTAGCTCTTCATGCCATGTTCGTCGCACGTCCGGGCTATTTCCCGCAAATCGTCGATAGTGAAGGTATTTGCCGAACGGGCACGCATGTTCAGGTTCTCGATACCGAAATAGATGGAGTCGGCACCTGCTTGTATGGCTGCTGCGAGAGATTCGCGCGAGCCTACCGGTGCCATGATTTCGAAGTCACTGATTGAGTGTTTCATCATTTCTTTTTGAATTAGAGTATGCAAAGGTAGGCTTTTTTCTGTACTTTTGCGGACAAATCCGCTTAGATTATGAAGATTAAAGATATAGACCTGGGCCCACGCCCCGTATTCCTCGCCCCGATGGAGGACGTCACCGACCCTGCTTTCCGCCTGATGTGCAAGCACTTCGGAGCAGACATGGTATATACCGAGTTCGTTTCTGCCGATGCCTTGATACGCTCCGTAGGCAAGACCCAGCAGAAACTGAACATCAGCGATGAAGAGCGGCCCGTAGCCATACAGATATACGGACGGGACACCGCCACCATGGTAGAAGCCGCCCGCATTGTGGAGCAGGCACATCCGGACACGCTGGACATCAACTTCGGCTGCCCCGTGAAGCGCGTTGCCGGCAAGGGTGCCGGTGCCGGTATGCTACAGAACATTCCGCTGATGCTGGAAATCACTCGTGCCGTGGTAGATGCCGTGAAGATTCCCGTCACCGTGAAGACCCGCCTGGGCTGGGATGCCAACAGTAAAATCATCGTAGACCTTGCCGAGCAGTTGCAGGACTGCGGCATTGCCGCCCTCACCATCCACGGCCGTACCCGCGCCCAGATGTATACCGGCGAGGCGGACTGGACACTTATCGGCGAGGTGAAAAAGAACCCACGCATGCACATTCCCATCATCGGCAACGGTGATATCACCACTCCCCAACGGGCCAAAGAATGCTTCGACCTCTACGGTGTGGACGCCATCATGATAGGCCGTGCCAGCTTCGGCCGCCCGTGGTTCTTTAAGGAAGTGAAGCATTATTTGGAGACGGGCGAAGAACTCCCTCCGCTGAGTTCCGAATGGCGGCTGAACGTACTCCGCCAGGAAGTGGAAGACAGCGTCAACCTGCTGGATGAACGACGGGGCATACTGCACGTGCGCCGCCACCTGGCAGCAAGCCCGCTCTTCAAAGGGATTCCCAATTTCCGCGACACCCGGATAGCCATGCTGCGGGCAGAGACGAAGGAGGAACTGTACCGCATCTTCGAAGAGATAGAACCGTTGCTGCCATAGGAGAAAACCGCATACGATTTTTACCATCGAGTCCGATACTTGAGCAATCATCCTCACGCCCCTTCTTGAATAGCTTCTGAGAGGGGGGCTATTCAGACGCAGATGACACGCTTTGTTGCCATCCGCATAACTCACTGTCTGTCAGCAAGAAATTTTGCCAACCACTTGCCTTGCCCTTGGCAAACTTTTGCCATGCCTATGGCAAAGTTTTGCCAACGCGGTGGCAAAGCCTTGCCAATGGGAAGGCAAAACCTTGCCAACAAGGAGGCAAGAAAAAAAACATTGTTTCTTTGGCAGAAAGAAACAAGTCCCTATATTCGTCTTCCCAAGAAAGAAAGAATCCCATAAATATGTCTTTATGAAAAAGAAAAAACTGCTCAAACAGCTCATCGTAAACTTCCAGCATTCACTTCCGGCAGAAGTTTATCCGCGTACATTGGTATTGCCCACAGACAGTGGAAAGATAATCACCGTGCCCGACTAGCGGAACATCGGCTGCGCAAACCATCGCTTGAACATCCACGTGGCCAGGATATAAATGCCGAAAGCCGATACGAAACCCACGATAGAGTCTATCAGGTAATGTGCCTGGATATAGACCGTAGCCCCGCACAACAGCAGATAGAAAGGAAACAAGCAGGCAAACAGACGCTTGCTGCCACGCCATGCCATAATCATCAGTACCGTAGACATTCCGACGTGCGAACTGGGAAAAGCAGCCGTGGGGCGCTCACCCACCTGCTGGGAACTCTCCACCAGGTTGTAGAAGAAGCCGTGCTCATAGCCCGGACCGGGAAGAAGTTCCTGATGGTGATGGAAATAGTCACCGATGGACGGGAAGATACCTTGCGCCACATGGTCGCTTCCAATGGCGGGGAAGTAGAACTGCGGCCCGGCAACGGGGACGAAGATATAAATAAGGTAATAGATGAAGAAAGCGGTGACGATGACGAACGAAACCTTCTCGAAAAGGTCGAAACGATAAAGGAAATACCACACCACCACCAGCAGAATCATCGGATAATAGAAGAAGTATCCCATATTGAACGGCTCGCTCACCCACATCTGCGGAAACCTTTCACAGAACCATACAGCAGGCTGTCCGCCAAACATCCACTGCTCCACCGACGCGAACACGTGGTCGAGATTGGGGAATATCCGGTTGAACTCAAAGGTGTCGGGATACCAATAGGAAAGCAGTGACATCTGGATGGCTATGCGCACAAAGGCAGAGAACTTGCAGGGTGCCAGCCGGTAAAGATACATCAGCAGGAACGTCATACCCGCAATGACAACACGGTCTGCAAGCATCTGCACCGGATGATCCATTTCCTGAAAAAGAAACAGAATGAGAATGGAAGTCAGCAAATTGTATATCAGCGTAATCTTCTCTACCGCAAAAAGCCCCTTACGGGTTTCTACCCTTTTAAATAAATCTAAAGCCATCCCTTATCCTTATACCAGGCAATGGTTTCCTTTACACCCCGTTCCAGGTCGTACTCAGGACTGAAGCCCAGTTCCTCGACGGCCGGTGTGATGTCACACTGCCAGTTGCGTTGTTTCATTATTCTATACTTGTCCGAATTGAGCGTACTGGTCTTGTTCTGCCGCTTCGCCCAAAATTCAGCGAGCAAAGATACGACTTTCAATACAATTAACGGACATCTCAAGCGAATAACAAACGGATTGCCCAATTCTTTCCTTATCAAATCGGAAAAAGCACGGCTGCTATACACCTTCCCGTCAGCCAGGAAATAGGCGCGGCGGGACACCTGCTTCTCTATCCCGAGGAAGACGGCTTGCACGATATCCTTTACATATACAAACGTCAAGTCCTGGCGGCAGAAGCCTACAGAAAAGTCCGTATGCTGCCGGATGGACTTTGCCATAAGATAATAATCCTTCTCACGCGGCCCGTATACACCCGTCGGCCGGTAGATGACGTAGGGGAAACCCGGAATACTCTGCAAATAAAGTTCTGTTTTCAGTTTACTGAGTCCGTAGGCGGTATTGGGTGAAGGGGGGTCACTCTCCATAATCGGGTCGTAGGTCCTCTCGCGTACCGGGCCGAACACACTCAACGTACTGATGAAGATAAACTGCTTGGGAATCATGTTCAGCTCCCTCAGCGTATCGATGAAGTATTTGGTCTGCAGATAATTCACCAAATCGAATTCGTTCTTGTCCACACACTTCGTCACACCGGCACAATGGACAATATAATCAAACTTATTGTAGGTCCCTTTATGTCCCGAGAGTTGTGCCCTCAGTTCATTGGGGTGCGCAAAGTCCAGTTCGAGGAAATGTATCTTGCGGTCACGCAGATACTCGCGGCTGCTGGACGAACGTACACCCGCCCACACACCGAACTTGCGCTTCAACGCCTCCTCCACGATGAAACTTCCGATAAATCCGCTTGCTCCTGTAATTAAAATCGATTCCACTTCTTCAGTTACAAATTACTAATTACTTTTCATCCGGTCCGTCACCTTGACGCTCCTTGTGTTACTCTGTCGCCTCGTTACTCTTCTTCACCGGCTCCACATGGATGCTGACCAGTGTTCCTTTGCCGAACTGCCTTTTCAACTTGTTCTCCACCGCCGTTGCCGTCTCGTGGGCTTCCTCCAGCGAGATGCTGCCATCCATACGCACATGCACCTCGATGGCACAATAACTGCCGATGCGGCGCGTACGAAGGTGATGCGGCGAGCTGATACCGGGAAAAGAGAGAATCGTCTTCAGTATCTCATCCTCCACCTCGGCAGGCAATGATTTCTCCAACAGTTCGTCCACACACGGTATCAACAACTGCACAGCCACCTTCATAATGAAGAAGCTGACAATAACCGCTGCCACCGGGTCCAGCACCCGCCAATGGTCACCCAAAAGAATGGCGCCACCTATACCCGCTGCCGTGCCTATGGACGAAAACGCGTCACTCCGGTGATGCCAGGCATTGGCAACAACCGCCTGCGAATTCAACTTCCTGCCCTTGAATACGGTATATTGATAAAGCACTTCCTTGAAAACGATGGATACCAATGCAGCCACCAGTGCCAGTATACCGGGTTCCTGCAGAGAGCCGCCTTGCAGGAAGCGGTAAATGGAGGAAGCCCCGTTCCAGAAAATGCCGAATCCCACAAACAACAGAAAAATACCGATAATGGCAGTTGCCAGCGTCTCGTACTTGCCATGACCGTAATCGTGTCCTTCATCTTCGGGCTTTGCCGAAATGCGCACAAAAACAATGACAATAATATCTGTAATGAAATCCGACAAAGAATGTACCGCATCCGCCAGCATGGCGGCACTGTGACCTACAATACCTGCAAAGAATTTGAAGACAAGCAAGAGAAAGTTTACCACACTTCCCACAACCGTCACCCGGTAAATGTCTTTTTCCCGTGTGGCATCTGCTTTTTTGTTCAGAGTTTGCATTTCCATCTGCTTTTCGTCTAAGGTACAGCCTATCTTCACTTTGTGTGCAAATATAGTACATAAATCCATTACAATCTGTCGTTCCTTCATTATTTTCAATAGAATGATAATATTTTGAAGTCTGAGTGAACGAAGGAACGTATTTATTTGTTTACTTTGCAAGAGGTAATCACCACAGATTACACAGATTGACACAGAATCTCTATTTATACATAAAATACATCATAACATTATGGCCAAAAAGAAAGAAAAGAAAGCCGGCAAACGCATGAAGAAGAAAGAGCTCGTCAAAGTACTGCTGGAATTCTTCCACACAAAGCAAGACGAAGTATTATCCCTGAAATACATCTTTGAACAACTCCACCTCACCACACATCCGCTGAAGATGCTGTGCATGGACATCTTGTCCGAACTGTCGATGGACGACTACATCACAGAAGTGGACAAGCACAAATACAAGCTGAACAACCACGGCGTGGAAATGACCGGAACCTTCCAGCGCAAGAGCAACGGCAAGAATTCCTTTATACCGGAAGGTGGAGGCGAACCGATATTCGTGGCCGAACGCAACTCGGCACACGCCATGAACAATGATAAAGTGCGTATCGCCTTCTATGCCAAGCGTCGCGGACGCGAAGCCGAAGGAGAAGTCATCGAGATACTGGAACGTGCCAACGACACCTTCGTGGGTACCCTGGAAGTTGCCAAGTCATACGCTTTCCTTGTAACGGAAAACCGTACGCTTGCCAACGACATCTTCATCCCCAAAGAAAAGTTGAAAGGCGGCAAGACGGGCGACAAAGCCATCGTAAAGGTGGTGGAATGGCCCGACAAAGCCAAGAACCCCATCGGCCAGGTAATCGACATCCTGGGGCGCGCAGGAGACAATACCACCGAGATGCACGCCATCCTGGCGGAATTCGGCCTGCCCTATGTCTACCCCGCTGCCGTAGAGAAAGCTGCCGACAAGATACCCGCCGAAATCTCCGCCGAGGAAATAGCCCGACGTGAGGACTTCCGGGGTGTGACCACCTTCACCATCGACCCCAAGGATGCCAAGGACTTCGACGACGCCCTCTCCATCCGCAAACTGAAAGGGGGACTTTGGGAAGTAGGCGTACACATTGCCGACGTGACCCACTACGTGAAAGAGGGCGGCATCATAGACAAGGAAGCCGAGAAGCGTGCCACATCCGTCTACCTCGTAGACCGCACCATCCCAATGCTCCCCGAACGGTTGTGTAATTTCATCTGTTCACTCCGCCCCGACGAAGAGAAGCTTGCCTACTCCGTCATCTTTGAAATGACGGAAAAAGGCGAAGTGAAGAACTCACGCGTGGTACATACCGTCATCAAGAGCGACCGCCGCTTCACCTACGAAGAAGCCCAGGAGATTATAGAAACCGGCAAAGGAGACTTCCAGGAAGAGGTGCTCCAACTGGATAAGCTTGCCAAAATACTGCGTGAGAACCGCTTTAAGGCAGGAGCCATCAACTTCGACCGCTACGAAGTGAAGTTCGAAATTGACGAGAAGGGCAAACCCGTCAGCGTCTACTTCAAGGAGTCGAAAGATGCCAACAAGCTGATAGAGGAGTTCATGCTGCTTGCCAACCGCACCGTAGCCGAAAAGATAGGCCGCGTGCCCAAAGGCAAGAAAGCCAAAGTGTTGCCATACCGTATTCACGACCTCCCCGACCCGGAGAAGCTGGACAACCTGGCACAGTTCATCGCCCGTTTCGGCTACAAGCTGCGTACCAGCGGTACAAAGACCGACATCTCCAAGTCCATCAACCACCTGCTGGACGACATCCAGGGCAAGAAGGAGGAGAACTTGATTGAAACCGTCTCCATCCGCGCCATGCAGAAGGCACGCTACTCCGTGCATAACGTGGGGCACTATGGTTTGGCTTTCGATTACTATACCCATTTCACCTCGCCCATCCGCCGCTATCCGGATATGATGGTACACCGTCTGCTCACCAAGTACTTGGACCAGGGAGGCCGCACCGTGTCCGAACAGAAATACGAAGCCCTCTGCGAACACAGCAGCAGCATGGAGCAGATAGCCTCCAACGCGGAACGCGCCTCCATCAAGTACAAGCAAGTAGAATTCATGACCGAACGCCTGGGACAGACCTTCGACGGCGTCATCTCCGGCGTAACGGAATGGGGACTCTACGTGGAGCTGAATGAGAACAAGTGCGAAGGCATGATTCCCATCCGCGACCTCGACGATGACTATTACGAATTCGATGAAAAGAACTACTGCCTGCGCGGACGCCGCAAAAATAAAATTTATAGTCTGGGAGATGCCATTACCATTAAGGTGGCACGCGCTAACTTGGAAAAGAAGCAGCTGGACTTTGCACTGGTGTAACCTCACCCCCGACCCCTCTCCGAAAGAGAGGGGAGAGGAGAGCAATGAATTGAAAACTTGCGAAACTTGAGTGAAGTGAAATAAAGAATAACCCTACAATATTAAATATCCCCACTTCCCCACTCCCCTCTCTTTCGGAGAGGGGCCGGGGGTGAGGCTTTGCACATGAAGACAATTACTATTACAGACCCTACACAGATTGAGGAAATTATCCGTAAATGCCCATACTGCATAGTGGGCATCACAGACCTTGAAGGAAACCCATATGCGGTTCCCATGAACTTTGCCTATCAAGACGGGGTAATATACTTGCATTCCGGCCCGGAAGGCAGTAAAGTGGAGATGGTAACAAAGCACCCGCAAGTTTGCATCACCTTCTGCGAAGGACACGAGCTGGTTTATATGCACCGGCAAGTGGCATGCAGCTACAGCATGAAGTCGCGCAGTGTTATCTGTCGTGGGAAAGTACACTTCGTGGAAGACATGGAAGAGAAGCGACGCGTACTCGACATGCTGATGAAGCAATATACGGAAAATGAATGCAAATATGCCGAACCCGCCGTACGCAATGTCAAGATATGGGAAGTGAAAGTAGAGAAAATAAGCTGCCGGTCATTCGGGTTAAGACCAAGCGAACTATAAATACCATCTGCCGGTCACCTGCTCCACATTGATGGAGCGGATAACCGGCAGAAATATTTACTTTTACAACGGATATTCCTCAAATGCATACAACAGCGTCGAAAGATACCGTTCTCCCGTATCGGGCAGCAGCGCTACAATCGTCTTTCCTTCATTCTCGGGCAACCGTGCCAAGCGGGTAGCTGCAGCAACGGCAGCTCCCGAAGAGATGCCGACCAACAATCCCTCATACTTCGCCAGTTCGCGGCCCGTACGTATGGCGTCATCATTGGATACCTGCAGAACTTCGTCTATTACGGCACTGTTATAGTTCTTCGGCACAAATCCGGCACCGATACCTTGTATTTTATGGGGACCGGGCTTCCCACCGGAAAGTACGGGAGAATCTTCGGGCTCCACAGCCACAATCTTTACCTTCGGGTTATTGGCTTTCAAGGCTGCACCCACACCACTCACTGTGCCTCCCGTCCCTACACCGGCCACGAAAATATCCACCCGGCCGTCTGTATCACGCCAGATTTCTTGTCCGGTAGTACGCTCGTGCATTGCCGGATTGGCAGGATTGTCAAATTGCTGTAGAATCAGCGAGCCGGGGTTGGCGGCTTTCAGTTCTTCGGCACGGGCTATTGCGCCTTTCATACCGTCGGCACCCGAAGTCAGTACCAGTTCCGCACCAAGGGCTTTCAAGAGGTTGCGGCGTTCCAAACTCATCGTGTCGGGCATCGTCAGTATCAGCTTGTAACCTTTGGCGGCGGCCACAAAAGCCAGCCCTACGCCCGTATTCCCACTGGTAGGTTCGATGATGGTGGCACCAGGCTTCAACAGCCCTTTTGCCTCGGCATCTTCTATCATGGCAAGCGCCACGCGGTCCTTCACACTGCCGGCAGGGTTAAAATATTCCAATTTGGCAATAACACGGGCTTTCAGACCCTTATTCTTGTTATAATTATTCAACTCCAGCAAGGGAGTGTTGCCTACCAGGTCGGTAAGGCGTTCTGCTATCTTCTTCATAATCCAACTGTTTTTAAATTCCTCATTCCCCTAAGGGAAAAGACTAACAATCCGGAGTGGAACGAGGTATGTTATTTCTTACAAGACAAAAGTAGCGCAAAATTGGTTCGTAGAAAATACCACAAATATGGTAAATACGTACTATAAATGAGGGATATGTAGGATATTTGACGAGTATTTCCTATCTTTGTTGCCACTTTTAAACTTAAGGATATCATAATGAGTCCACTCAACTTTACCCACATTTTGACACAAGCAGTCGATGAGCTATCGGAAAGCGAATCATACAAAGGACTGTTTCACCAGCATACGGACGGCAACCCGCTGCCTTCGGCAAAAGTGCTGCGCGACATCATCGAACTGGCGCGAGCCATCATCTTCCCCGGATATTTCGGAAATTCTACGGTCAACAGCCGTACGGTGACTTACCATATCGGTGTCAATGTCGAACGCTTGTTCGACCTGCTGACCGAGCAAATCCTTGCCGGCCTCTGCTTTGCAGGCGACGGCGAATGCAACTGTTGTACCGAGCTCCAACGGGAAGAAGCCGCCTTATTGGCTGCCAAGTTCATCAGCAACCTGCCGGCAATGAGACGTACACTCGCCACAGATGTGGAAGCCGCCTACAACGGTGACCCCGCCGCACAGTCGTTCGGCGAAGTCATCAGCTGCTATCCGGCCATCCGCGCCATCAGCAACTACCGCATCGCACACGAGTTGCTCAAGTTGGGTGTTCCCCTCATTCCCCGCATCATCACCGAGATGGCGCACAGTGAAACGGGAATCGATATCCATCCAGGAGCGGAAATAGGTGGTTATTTTACCATCGACCACGGTACGGGTGTGGTAATCGGCGAGACCTGCATCATCGGCAACAACGTGAAGCTGTACCAGGGTGTGACCCTCGGTGCCAAGAGCTTCCCGCTAGACGAAGACGGCAAGCCCATCAAGGGTATTCCCCGCCATCCCATTCTGGAAGACAATGTGATAGTCTATTCCAACGCCACCATATTGGGACGCATCACCATCGGACAAGGAGCCACCGTAGGCGGCAATATCTGGGTGACAGAAGATGTTCCCGCAGGAGCAAGGATTGTACAGACAAAGGCCAAGAAGTAAGTCACAAACAACCAATAAACAATTAAAATCGTAAATAACTCAAATCAGCAGTTCAAGTAGTTAAGTGGTTATCAGCCACTAATGAGAGAAACGAGTGACAACTACCCAGATTGCCGATTCACATAAAGTAAATGCATAGATGAGCGAACAATCTTTTGAAATGATTGCCAAAACCTTCCAAGGACTGGAAGAGGTACTGGCACAAGAGCTGACTGCACTGGGCGCCAACGAAATAGAAATAGGCCGCCGCATGGTATCTTTCAGTGGTGATAAGGAAATGATGTACAAGGCAAACTTCTGCCTGCGTACAGCCATCCGGATACTGAAACCCATCAAACACTTCACAGCCAAAGATGCCGACGAGGTTTACGAACAGATTAAAGCCATCCGATGGGAAGACTATCTGGATACGGACAAGACCTTTGCCGTGGACGCGGTTGTATTCAGTGAAGAGTTCCGTCATTCCAAGTTCGTTTCCTACAAGGTGAAGGATGCCATCGTGGACTATTTCCGCGAGAAGACCGGCGAACGTCCCGGCGTGCGTGTCAACAAACCGGACGTGCTGCTGAACATACACATTGCCGAAACCAAATGTACGCTGTCTCTCGACTCCAGCGGCGAATCGCTGCACCGCCGCGGTTATCGCCAGGAAGCAGTAGAGGCCCCGCTGAATGAGGTGCTGGCCGCCGGCATGATATTGATGACCGGCTGGCGTGGCGAATGCGACCTGATAGACCCGATGTGTGGTTCGGGAACCATTCCCATCGAAGCGGCGCTGATTGCACGCAACATCGCTCCGGGCGTATTCCGCAAGGAGTTCGCTTTCGAGAAGTGGGTGGATTTTGACCAGGAGCTGTTCGACACGATATACAATGACGACAGCCAGGAACGTGAATTTACGCATAAGATATACGGTTACGACAACAGCCCGAAGGCAAACGAAATTGCCACACACAATATAAAGGCTGCCGGCGTAAGCAAGGACGTGGTATTGAAGCTGCAACCTTTCCAGCAATTCGAGCAACCTGCGGAGAAATCCATCATCATCACCAATCCTCCCTACGGTGAGCGTATCTCTACCAACGACCTGCTGGGCCTTTACTCCATGATTGGCGAGCGTCTGAAACATGCCTTTACGGGCAACACCGCATGGATTCTTTCTTACCGGGAAGAGTGCTTCGACCAAATCGGGCTAAAAGCCACCTCCAAGATACCTTTATTCAATGGTGCGCTGGAATGCGAATTCCGCCAGTACGAAATCTTCGATGGAAAGTACAAGGAATTTCGTGCCGAAGGCGAGGAGTTGAGCAAGGAGCGCAAAGAATTTCGTCCGGCTTCTGGGGAACGGAAAGAGTTCAAACCCGGAGAAAGACGCGAATTCCGTCCCCGATTCAGTGGAGAGAGACGTGAATTCGGTAGCGAAAGACGCGAGTTCAACGGCGAACGCAGACCAAGAGAATTCAAGGACGGCGAAAAGCGCGAATTCCGTCCGCGTGAAAGAAGAGAGTTCAAGGATGGGGAAAGACGGGAGTTCAGACCGAGGGAAAGACGTGAATTCGGTGGAGAACGCAGAACAAGGTCGGGTGAGTCTTACCCGGAAAGCAAAAGAAGAGAGGCGGGAAAGAAGGAAGAAGAATAACACGAACAATGACAAGGAGAATGAATGCAAAGAAAATAAGTAAGAGCATTCTTGCACTGCTGATAACAGTACCTGCTCTGCTTGCAACAAACGCTATGGCACAAGAACTAAAAAAGCCGACCCTGGAAGATCTGATTCCCGGAGGTGAGACCTACCACAAACCGGAAAACAAATCGTACCAGTGGTGGGGCGATGCCGCTTGTCTGGAACTTGGCATCGACAATATAGAAGGTACATGGGCTGTCAAAGGATTAGGTGCCAAGCCCGGAGAGAAATTCACTGCCATCACATTGGAAGAAGCCAACGCGCTGCTGGAAGAAAAAGGACTTGGAAAACTGCGTCACTTTCATGCTGCAAAGGCTGTCAACGTACCCCGAGGCGTCAATCTGGGTATTCAAGTCCAAATAGACCCACTCCTGCTGCTGAACACCGGCAAGTACCGTGCCCTCGTCGACTGGAAGAAGAAAAAAGTCATCTGGAGCCAGCCTTGCCCCGCCCAAGCCGCAAATGAGGATTGGAACGAGGTAAGCCGCCATTTGGCTTATACTATCGGCAATAATCTCTATGTGATGACCGGTGACGGGCAAACCCTGAAAGTCACCAACGAACCGGAAGGTATCGTCTGCGGACAAAGTGTGCACCGCAATGAATTCGGCATTTCAAAAGGCACTTTCTGGAATCCTGCCGGGGACCTGCTGGCCTTTTATCGAATGAACGAAAGCATGGTCACCCCCTATCCATTGGTTGACATCACGACAAGAATAGCACTGGTGGATAAAATACGCTACCCCATGGCCGGCATGCTCAGCCATCAGGTAAAGGTAGGTATCTACAATCCGGCTACTCAAAAGACCATCTACCTGGACATGGGCGACCCAAAAGACCGCTACTTCACCAACATCACCTGGGCACCGGATGGTAAAAGCCTCTATCTGATAGAGCTAAACCGAGACCAAAACCACTCCAAACTGTGCCGGTACGATGCGGAAAGCGGAAAGCTGCAACAAGTGCTCATCGAAGAGAGACATCCCAAATATGTGGAGCCGCAATCTCCCATTCTATTCCTGCCATGGGACAGCCACAAGTTCATCTATCAAAGCCAGCGTGACGGCTTCAACCATCTGTACCTATACAATACGGAAGGGGAACTGCTGAAGCAACTCACCTCCGGCCCCTGGCTTGTACAAGACATCGTAGGTTTTAACCGGAACACGAAAGAGCTCATCATCAAGAGTACGGAAATCTCTCCTTTGCAGAGCAACCTTTACGCTGTCAACCTGAAGAATGGCAAACGCAGCTTGATAGGAGACCCAACCGGCATGCACTCGGCACAAATCTCCGGTTTCATGGGAACTTACCTCATCGACAATGCCTCTTCGCCCACTTGCCCCCGTATCATAAAACTGATGTCCACCAACCCGAAAAAACAACGGGAACACACACTGCTGACAGCCAAGAACCCCTACGAAGGCTTTGAAATGCCCAGCATAGAAGTAGGCACCATCAAAGCCGCCGACGGCAAGACAGACTTGTACTACCGCCTGATAAAGCCTGCCGACTTCGACCCGGCAAAGAAGTATCCCGCCATCGTCTACGTATACGGCGGCCCGCACGCCCAGATGATAACGAACGGCTGGATGAACGATGCCCGCGGCTGGGACATCTACATGGCAAACAAAGGCTACATCATGTTCAGCCTCGACAACCGTGGCAGCAGCAACCGTGGACTGGAGTTTGAAAACGCCACCTTCCGCCAGCTGGGCATCGAAGAGGGCAAAGACCAGGTGAAGGGCGTAGAATTCCTGAAAAGCCAGCCTTATGTGGACGGAGAGCGTATCGGCGTGCACGGCTGGAGCTTCGGAGGACACATGACTACGGCGCTGATGCTGCGCTATCCCGAAATTTTCAAGGTAGGCGTTGCCGGCGGACCGGTTATCGACTGGGGATACTACGAGATAATGTACGGTGAGCGCTATATGGACACTCCGCAAGCGAACCCGGAAGGCTACAAGCAGACAAATCTGAAAAACCTTGCCGGTAACTTGAAAGGACATCTGCTCATCATACACGACGACCACGACGACACCTGCGTACCGCAGCACACCCTTTCATTCATGAAGGCGTGCGTGGATGCCCGTACCTATCCCGATTTGTTTATCTATCCCACGCACAAGCACAACGTCCTGGGACGCGACCGTGTGCATCTGCACGAGAAGATAACAAGATATTTTGAAGAATATCTTTAATGTACAATGTACCATATACAATGTACAATTTGCTATGCAGTGCGGGCGTGCAAATAGGGAGTAGATGGTAGAAGAAAGAAGAGAATAAAAGAGAGAATAAATCATTAAGTATAACAATCTGTACAACTTACCTGATGCCCCACAGCACAGACAAATTGTACATTGTAAATTGTAAATGAACCCATGAAAGTATTATTATTAGGCTCCGGTGGCCGCGAACACGCTCTGGCATGGAAGATTGCCCAAAGCCCGAAAGTAGAGAAACTATATATTGCTCCCGGCAATGCAGGTACAAGCAAAGCAGGCGAGAATGTGAACCTGAAGGCGACAGACTTTCCCGCACTCAAGGCCTTTGCCCTTGAGAAAGAAATCGACATGATTGTTGTGGGTCCCGAAGACCCGTTGGTACAAGGCATCTTCGACAGCTTCAAGGAAGACCCTGCCACCTGCCATATCGACATCATCGGCCCCACCGCCAAAGGTGCTACACTGGAAGGTAGCAAGGAATTTGCCAAAGGCTTCATGATGCGCCACAACATCCCCACTGCCCGCTACAAGAGCATCACCGCCGACAACTTGCAGGAGGGACTCGACTTCCTCGCTTCCCTCGAAGCGCCTTACGTACTGAAGGCCGACGGACTGTGTGCAGGCAAGGGCGTGCTGATTCTCCCCACACTGGAAGAAGCTCAGAAAGAGCTGAAGGAAATGCTGGACGGCATGTTCGGCGATGCCAGCGCCACGGTAGTCATTGAAGAGTTCCTCAGCGGCATCGAATGCTCCGTATTCGTGATGACAGACGGCCGCCACTATAAGGTATTGCCCGTAGCCAAAGATTACAAGCGTATCGGCGAAGGCGACAAAGGCCTCAACACCGGCGGTATGGGCAGCGTTACTCCCGTACCTTTTGCCGACGAAACATTTATGGAAAAAGTACGCACCCGCATCATCGAACCTACCGTAAACGGTCTGCAGGAAGAAGAAATCGGCTACCAAGGCTTCATCTTCCTGGGACTTATCAACGTGAAGGGCGAACCGATGGTGATTGAATACAACGTCCGCATGGGCGACCCCGAAACCGAAAGTGTGATGCTACGCATCAAGAGCGACCTGGTAGACCTGCTCGAAGGCGTTGCCCAGGGCGACCTCGACCAGCGTACACTGGAATTCGACCCACGCACAGCCGCTTGCGTCATGCTGGTGAGCGGAGGATATCCGGAAGCCTACGAAAAGGGCAAGGTGATGACCGGATTCGAGAAGGCTGCCGAAACAGACAGCATCCTCTTCCATGCCGGAACAGCCACCAAAGACGGACAGACCGTAACTGCCGGTGGCCGTGTCATCGCCGTCTGCTCCTATGGTGAAACAAAGGAAGAAGCCTTGCAGAAGAGCTACCGCGTGGCCGACATGATAAACTTCGAGAAGAAATATTTCCGTCGCGACATCGGATTTGACTTATAAATGAGAACGAAGAGATTCCAGAACCGGATAACGGCAGGGCGGTTCACACTACCCACCGCTATCCTGATTTCAGTATCCTGCTGGATACTGACCGCTGTTCTGTTGCCCGAGACGGAGACACAGCAAAGCGGATATTCCCTTTGGGAAACATTCTGCGACTTCTGCATCCCCACCTGGGCAAACCGTCTCTTCAGCTTTATTCTGTATGCCGTCATCGGGTACTTCCTAATACAGCTCAACAATACGTTCGCCATCATCCGGATGCGGGCATCGGTACAGACTTCTGTCTACTTCCTGCTGATATCCGTCTGCCCCAGCCTACACATGCTGTATGCGGGAGACTTGGCAGCTGCCTCCTTCCTGGTGGCACTGTTTTTCCTCTTCAAGAGCTACCAGCAGGCACGGCCCACAGGCAGTCTCTTCCACGCCTTTGTCTTCATCGGACTGGGCAGCCTGCTTTTTCCGCAGCTCATGCTGTTTGTCCCCATCTTCTGGATAGGTGCCTACAACTTCCAGTCTCTCCAACCCAAAAGTTTCTTCGCTTCCTTGGTAGGATGGAGCGTACCCTACTGGCTGTTGCTGGGACACGCCCTCTACTACGGGCAAATGGAACTCTTCTGCCAGCCCTTCCGCGAGCTGGTGACCTTCGCTCCCACCCGGTTCGACTATCAGCCGTGGGAACTCGCCACCCTCGGGTATCTCCTTGTTCTGTTCATCGTCAGCGCGGCACACTGTCTCATTGCCGGCTATGAAGACAAGATACGCACCCGGAGCTATCTGCACTTCCTCATCCTGCTGAATTTCTGCATCTTTGTCTATATCGGACTGCAACCGGTATTGAGTGTCCACCTGATGTCCTTCCTGCTCATCGGTGTCAGCATCCTGGCGGGACACTTGTTTGTACTGACAAATAGCCGCAGTTCCAATATATTCTTCATTTGTGCATTTATCGGATTATTCATTCTATTAGGATTCAACATATGGACGCTTTTGTAGATACACTCGTACAGCTGCTAATTGACTGGGGATATGTCGGTCTGTTCATCTCTGCCCTATTGGCAGGAAGCATCATTCCGTTCAGTTCCGAGATAGTGATGGTAGCACTGGTCAAGGTCGGTCTGAGCCCGGCACTGTGCGTACTCTCCGCCACCTTGGGAAATACGCTGGGAGGCATGACGTGCTACTACATGGGACGTCTGGGACGTATAGACTGGATTGAGAAATATTTCAAGGTAAAAAGGGAAAAGATAGAACGGATGCAGCATTTCCTCCAAGGGAAAGGGGCACTGATGGCTTTCTTCGCCTTTCTGCCTTTTGTGGGAGAGGCCATAGCCATTGCACTGGGCTTCATGCGCAGTAATCTGATGCTGACCACCACGTCCATGTTTGCAGGGAAACTGGTGCGCTACATAGCTATGCTGTGGGCACTGCAAGGAGCCATTTCGATGATGAATTATTGACATGTAGTGAGTTTGAGCAATAGATGTATAGATACAACGCGTTGGATGTATAGATGCAACGTGCTGGATGTATAGATGCAGCACGCTGGATATATAGGCGCAACAACACGCTGAATCACAGAGAATTAAACTAAATAAAAACATTCAACAAAAGCAGAAGTGATGCAACGAATCATAGAGAAGACGGAAGACGGAAGTGCGACACTGTTTGTACCGGAACTGAATGAACATTATCATTCGGTAAAGGGGGCACGTACAGAGTCACAGCACATCTTCATCGACATGGGACTGAAAGCATCCGCTACTGCCCGCCCGCATATCCTTGAAATCGGTTTCGGCACCGGGCTGAATGCCCTGCTTACACTGGAAACTGCCGAAAAGGAAAAGAGACCTGTGCACTATACCGGTATCGAACTCTATCCGCTTGCATGGCCGGAGGTGGATGCGCTAAAATATAGCGACAATCCTCTGTTCGAGGAACTGCATCGGGCTGCGTGGGAAGAAGAAGTTGCCATAACTCCTTATTTCACACTGAGAAAAGTGCGGGCAGATGTCGAAACAATAAGCATTGACAGTTTGTTAATGATTAATAAATCTCCGTTCGATGTTGTCTACTTCGATGCCTTTGCACCCGAAAAGCAACCGGGAATGTGGGAGGAAAAAGTCTTCCGGAATATCCATGCCGCCATGAGCACCGATGGCGTGCTGACCACCTACTGCGCCAAAGGAGTAGTACGCCGCATGCTGCAAGCCGTAGGATTCAAGGTAGAGCGTCTCCCAGGTCCCCCCGGAGGGAAACGGGAGATACTGAGGGGAAGGAAAGAGGAAGTGATAAATGGATAAGGAATAGTTGATAATGAATAGTTGATGCCCCCTGCCACAGCGCAGCCAAATTGTAAATTGTAAATAGTAAATTGTAAATGAAAAAGTTTTGTTTTTTACTCCTCATAGCCACCTTGCTCTTCTCGTGCAAGCAAGGAGGCCAACAGAACAAGAAGAATGACGATAAACCCGTGATTACCGTCACCATCGAGCCGCTGCGGTATTTCACCGAAGCCATTGCCGGCGATGAATTCACCGTCGTCAGCATGGTGCCCAAAGGTTCAAGTCCGGAAACCTACGACCCCACGCCCCAGCAGCTTGTCGACCTTGCCCAAAGCAAGGCCTATTTCCGCATCGGCTACATCGGTTTCGAGCAGACATGGACGGAAAAACTGACGGACAATGCTCCCCACCTGCAATTCTTCGATATGTCCGAGAATGTGGAACTTATTCTGGACGATACCCATGCACATCATCATAAAGACGGGCATGTACACGAAGGCCATACGCACGCCGGTGGTGTGGAACCCCACATCTGGAATTCCACCATCAACGCCCAAATCATTGCCGGAAATATTCTGAATGCACTCTGCGCCATAGACAAAGCCAATGAAAACGCCTACATGGAACGTTACAACGCACTCATCCGGCGGATAGAGCATACAGACAGCCTCATCTGCCAGATGCTTTCCAGCCCGAATGCCGACCGTGCCTTCATGATTTATCATCCGGCACTTTCCTACTTTGCCCGCGACTACAACCTGCACCAGATTCCTATCGAAGCCGGTGGAAAGGAACCCTCTCCCACCCATCTGAAGAACCTGATAAACTCCTGCAAGAAGGAGAAGGTACGCGTCATCTTTGTACAGCCGGAATTCGACCGCCGCAATGCCGACCTTATCGCCCAGCAGACCGGAACCCGGGTGGTGGCTATCAATCCCCTCTCATACGACTGGGAGGAGGAGATGATGAATACGGCCCAAGCACTGCTTACCCCTCGTTCCCCTAAAGGAGAAGGAGAATAAAGAAAAAAACATGCTCGCATCTCCTATTATAGAAATAAAGAACCTCAGTGCCGGATACGATAACCGGACTGTGTTGCACGATGTAAACCTGACTATCTACGAACGTGATTTTCTGGGTATCATCGGCCCCAACGGTGGAGGAAAGACCACACTTATCAAGTGCATCCTGGGACTGCTGAAGCCCACTGCCGGAGAGATACTTTATCATACCGATTCCCCGTCACCCGAAGTAGCCGGTTCTCAATGCCTACCCCTCAACACTCGATTATCCATGGGGTATCTGCCCCAGTACAGCAGCATCGACCGGAAGTTTCCCATTACAGTAGAAGAAGTCATCCTTTCAGGCCTCAGCAGCCAAAAGCCACTTGCTTCGCGCTTCAATACCCGACACCGGGAAAAGGCCCGCCATGTGATAGCCCGCATGGGACTGGAAGGCATGGAACAACGCGCCATAGGTGCCTTGAGCGGCGGACAGTTGCAACGCGCCTTGCTGGGACGTGCCATCATCTCCGACCCACAGGTCGTGATTCTTGATGAGCCCAGTACCTACATTGACAAGCGTTTTGAAGCCCGCCTCTACGAACTACTGACAGAAATCAATGAAGAATGTGCCATCATCCTCGTCAGCCATGACATCGGTACGGTATTGCAGCAAGTCAAGTCTATCGCTTGCGTCAACGAAACGCTGGATTACCACCCCGACACCGGTGTCACGGAGGAGTGGCTGGAACGGAACTTCAACTGCCCGATAGAGCTATTGGGGCACGGAACGTTGCCACACAGGATACTGGGAGAGCATAAGCATGCTCATGAATAAGCAAAGGAGGTTGGTTTTACAGTAAACCAGCCTCCTTGCTCTTTCAAATAGTCACCCGGCAATCTTCTTACCCATTATTTATATCGGAATGCCTTATATGAATGGGGCAACAGTAATAAACGGAAAGAATTCTTAGGCGTAACCGGACGTCTGGTCTGTATCACCGGTCCGGCAGGAAGAGGACTCAAAACAGTCCCATCCTCCAAGCTTTCCAGCTTCATCACCTTATCACCGGTCACGATACGCACCTCTACCGGTTCGTCATTGAAGTTCTCTACCACCAGCGTTTTATTGTCATATACAAACAGGCCTACTTTGGAGGGAGCTTCCAGACAGACTCCTATGTCCTTACTCATAATGCGACGAATTTCATTCAAGGCATTGGCCGGAAAATCATACAGATTGCCCATATCGTCGGGAATGGTAAGAACATACAGATTACCGGTAGCATACGGGGCTCTCAACAGAATAGGATAGCCCGAAACTCCACCCGTCAGCGGACGACCGGCACTGACCATCTCCCAAGCATCATTCGTATAATACTGCACCTGCGGAATCAACAGGTCACGTCCGGACTGCCCGTAACGGCCGAAATCATTGACAAGAGCCTTCAAATCAGTACAACGCAACTCGGCTACCTCTGTAAGCTTCTCAGGAATGGCTTTCAGCAAACTGCTCGTAACCACCACATCACGCCCGCTTTGCAGTTGTCTCTTGATTTTAGCCATAATTTCCGTATCCTGTGCAGCTTGTGCAGTCAGCAGAACCACTTGCTGGTCTTCCGGAAAAACAGGACGCATATCCATCGGCAAACCTATCATGCCCAAATAGTTCTGAAGGAAATCATCACCGGCGGCATGAAAAGGCTTGTAGGATTTTATACCCACCGGATTCCCCAGCTTATGAATCAACTTATCCGTTTGTTTCAGCACAACACCGGCTATACGGGCCATCGTGGTAGGTTCTACCAAAGAGCCGTCTTCCAACCGGATGGGAGCGGTCACCTCATCATAGTTAAAGCTGGTACCCATTCCCTGCCAGGGAGTACGGTATTTAGGAGACAACTTCACATTCAGAAGCTGGTGATAGGCAAAGAGAATAATCTCGGGAGCCTTGGCAAGCATGGTCAAATGAAGCTGTTCGGCATACCGGTCCATACCCATGTTCAGTCCACCTACATCGACCCATCCCCCACCGTTATAACCCGGACGCAGGTTATCGAAATAACGGATAATATTATAACTCAGATAGTTCTGCAAATGCTGATTACCTGCCGGGTCCCTTGTTTCAGTACCGGTCCAGACACCGTCAAAGAGCTGGGGACCTTCCTCCAAATTAAATCCCAAACCTTGAAAGTGATCATACCAGTTGGGATATTTGATAATCACCTTTACCTGAGGATTCACTTTCTTGGCAGGTTTCAGCACGAGGTCACGACCGGCCTCGGTCATCAGCTTCAAGCGGTAGTCCGTCCAGCTCTGCATTCCTTTTGCCTTTATTTCTATGTCGGACTTGCAGCTGGTGAAGAAGAAATCATCCAGAATAAACTCATCAAAGTGTTTCGCCGTGTGTTCCGCAATCTTTTGCACCATCTTGCGGTGTTCGGGATTGGAATAGCAGAATGTCTCGAAACTGTTTGCCTCGTTGATGGTATAGGTAATGCCTCCGGCAGTCTCTATACCCCGGTCGTGGAAGAATTTCTTTGCCTGCTCCAGAGTGGCATCCTCCACAACCAGCAAGTCCCGGTGTGTTTCCAGATAAATCTTGTCCACTTCCAACTGTTGTGAAATCACATTCCAGGTAGAATCCAGCCAATGGATGTCCTTCATCTTGTCTACCTCGTAAGCACGGACATAAATGGATACTTTGAAACTCTCGTAAGCTTTTGCCTGCATGGTCATATTACAAACCATGCAGAGCAGAAAAACTACAATTACAAACTTATCTACCTTTATTTTACTATTCATTGCAATTCAATATTTTATTAGACGCCAATACCATATACATAAACCACGTAGCATGTCCACCCAGGCAATACTCACCTTCCTGCCACAAGAACGGAAAATGAAGCAGTTCCGGTAGATCGGGACGAATCAGATTAGTACCCGGAGAAACTCCACCCGGGATATAAGACCAATCAGCACGATTGACACCATAGGCGGCCTTCATCGTTTCGGCACCAACCCCCGTTACAAAAGCTGCCTGGTTACGTCCCGGATGCATACCCAGCAGATACTGGACGGCATTAAAAATGTAGTCCGGTGTAAATAAGTCAGGATAAGCAGCATGTAAATAACAGTAGTTATAGCCCAAATGCTGAGGCTCCCATGAACCGGAAGAACGGTTACCTCTGTCGTGTGGCACTCCATACGGGGTTTTACTGCTATACTCCTGATACATGGCCTGTAACTCCGGCAATGCCTTACGAATAGCCTTGCTGAAACGGACATTGCCCACAGCCTGGTCGAACCGTCCGATGAACCAGCCCGTCTGACGGATATTCTTGCAGATGAAATCCTGCTGCTGCAAAACGAAATCGCGGTACCCGGCTTCCTTCGTTGCCAGATAAAGCTCTACGGCGGCATGTACTTTCGTTGTCAGTATCCAATTGTTATCACAACGTGTAATCTTAAACAGCTCACGGGCTATTTCCAGACAATCTGCCGCCAGAGTATCATTATGTCCCTTCAGCACGCGTGAAATACCTGCCAGCCAAGCGGTCACCTGTAACTCACGTCCCGGATTGTCTTCCGTAAACACCCAACGGTCATCAGCCGTTCCACTGACATGATCAGTATGGGCCGAAGCATCTCCCAAGTGTGCATATTGCCGTACAGTAGGACACAAAATTCCTCTATAGAGGCGTCCCAATGCCTTCCAACCGGCTACTACGGTCAAAGCCCCGTTTTCCACTTGCTGTAACAAGTCGTTTTTCCCGTCAGGCTGGTGTATCTCTACAATCCGTTTTTCGAAATCAATGGAAGTCTCGTCCCAGTAGGCACCGAAATTCTCACAAGCCATAGCGAGGATATAGGCTTCACCTGCCTGCGACTCCACACGCAGGTCATAATCGCCTGCATCGTGCCAACCGCCTACGTTCAATCCCGGAACAAGATCGCCCGGCTGATATTTACACAGAGTAGAAGGTCCCTGGCTATATCCGTCAATGTGATTGATATTCGTTTGGGCCATTCGGGCATCGTCCTGGTGACAGAAGTCATGCCATACACGATACTTCTCGTTGACACGCATGTGACACATCTGTACCGGCAGGAAATATTCCACCTCCGCCTGCCAGATTCCTTTATCCCAAACATCCTTTGCAATACGGAACACCGGAGAAGCCGCATCACCGTACATCACCTGATAAAGTCCCTCTTCCGTAATTTCCGTAAAGTCGAACTGCAAATAATGGTAACGCTGGAAATCTCCCCAATCCTTGGCAGCCTGCTGTTTCACCAGTTTCCTGCCGTCGGCCGCAATACGGTAGAGGGCAGGTTGCCGGAAATCTGTATCCCGTTTGTCCAATTCGATGACAGCCACTTTCTTCTGTCCGGGATGATAACCCACTTGGGAAGTCTGTACTACCGGTGCATAGCGCCACTCCTTGGTAACTGTGGGACGGATAATCCATTTTACCGCATTCCCTTTCGTTCCTGCCGGAAATTCCGAACGAAGCACAAACCAACCGTTATTATGGTTTATCCGTCCGTCATACAGCATCAAATCTCCCTTCTCACTCTCAATCGTAATCTTTGCCAACTCATCCTGCGGATTGAGCACAAACTTTTTTCCCGCGGCAAGAGGGGCAGAGACAATATCATCGGCAATCATCGGATTATAAGTCTTCCGGTCCAGAAGCAACTGGTCCAGGCTGGCTTTCCCCTTAGGATTGAAGTCTCCGATATGCTCCATATTGGAGGTCTGCTTCATGGTGGGCCCCATCGCCTGATGAGGGAAAACACCCGTCCGGTTATCCATAATCCAGGGCTTGCCCAACAAGGTAGAAGGCACCAGCTCCAGATTGAAACCGAGCTTCCCGGCAAAGCGCTCCGGAACCGGCCGGTCCAAATCAACAGTCAATACCAGATAGTCCTTTTCCCCTTTCACCTTGATAGTATAGCCGAAAGCAAAATCCGGATAGAGCATCGGATTGAACCCCGCCATATGCTTGGCCGAGTCAGGATAGCTCAGTGTGACACGGATTTCGTTGGCAGCCTCATCCACCACCCGTTTCCTCATCTTGGGCAATCCCTGCCACTGCCCCTGCGAAATCTCGAAACGCACATCACCGCCTGCGGCCCTGCGGTCTCCATTCAAAACCAAGGTGACACCCCCTTGGTGTCCTTCAGGATAGACATCACTGAAAACCATCACATTGGCCCCGTGGTTTTCAAAATACCCCGACGGGTTAATCTTGAAGTCCTGGGCTTGCAAACCTGCACAAAGCATCAGTGATGCCGCACCTATTATCAATTTCTTCATACGTATTATTTTAAACGATTATACATTTCCACTCCCAAGCGTACCGTATGATATGGACAACGCCACATACTTACTTTGGGAGCCTCCTTTTTAGGCTCTCCGTCGAAACAGTCGCTATACCATTCCCCGTATTCCTTGTCCACCATATGGTCTTTGACAAAAGTCCAGACCGTATCAACCGATTGTAGATAAACGTCACTCCCGCTGATTTGCCAAGCATTGACACAAGCTATCACCGTTTCAATCTGGCCCCACCATGAGGCATGCTTGGTTTTTCTGTCACCTTTCTTCTCGTAAATCATATAGCCTTTATCACTCATTCCTTCAGCCAGACAAGCTTCCGTCACATCCAATGCAAGCTGATTTGTCTGTTCTATCAAGTCCTGATTTTCCAGCGTACGGGCAGCCTCACAAAGCAACCATCCGGTCTCAACATCATGTCCGTAAGAATCCATTTCGACCAGACTGTTCCACTCATTATCAAAGAACAGATTGAAATGCTTCCTTGACGGGTCGTAAATGCGGTTCATGAACAAATCGACGCAAAACTCAAGCCTTTTCTTCAAGCCATTGTCTTTCCAGCACTGATATAGAAGGGTATAAGCTTCCAACACATGCAGATGGGCATTCATGGTCTTAGGAGCGTTATTATCATATTGCTCCAATTTTTCCCAATTTTCGGTAAAGGATTCCACATAACCGTCATATTGCGGTTCGCGACCTTTTTCTTCCAAGACATGATACAAACTAATAGCAGTTTTCAGACTTTCGTCGTTACCCGTCGCCAGATAGTGCTCTGCTAATCCATAAATAGCATAAGTCATGGCATAAGTATACTTAGAAGCATTCACTACTTCACCATCGGGGTTGACCAACCAATACACCCCACCGTTCTTCTTATCAATAAATGTATCGATAAAATAGCGCTGAGACTTGTTGGCAAGTTTCAGATAAGATTCATCTCCAAATGTACGGTATGCAGCAGAAAAACTCCACAGAATCCGGGCATTCAACACTCCTCCTCTGGGAGCATCTACCACCGGAGTACCATTCCGCAATACAGTCCCATAAAAACCGCCGTCAGGCGCCACTGCATAATCCATCCAAAATGGCAGTACACTGTCCCGGACATTGGCAACAATTTCCGCACACAATGTCGACCGTAACGAATTATGCCGAACAGTACATGCACACACGCCCATACATATAAATAGAAGGAAACAAAATGTTTTTCTTGCCATACTTAACTACAAGTTTAAATTGTGGACACTTAATCATCTGATTTGCTCATTCAGGAATACATACCCCAAACATAGTGAAGAATCTCTTTTCTGTAGAAGAGATTCTTCACTTCGTTCAGAATAACAGAACAATATAATTGTCTATTCTTAGCACAATTTTAGAGTCATCAATATCCCTCATTCTGGTCCTCCGAATTGATGAGAGGATTATTAAGAATCTCATTAGTAGGTATTGGGAAAATCTCCTGATATTTCTGATGCTCAAAATAACGGAAAGAATCGCCAGTTTCCCAGCACTCCTCCGGTGTAGAATTGGCTTTTGTTTTCGGGTATTCGCATCTGAACCATTCTTCAGCCAACCCCATACGGCAAAGGTCAAAATATAAAGAGAACTCTGCATTGAGCTCATGACGGCGTTCTTGTGTCAAAGCCACTTTCCATACATCACTTGTATACCCTTTCCGCGTCTTATATTCAGCATAAACAGTCTTTGCATCGGGTACATCGACAACTGTCGTATTCAACATTGCCTGCGGGAAATCAATGGCTTGTACACCAATTTCCAAGTTACCCCACGCACGATTACGCACTTGTCTGATCATCTCCCATCCGGTCGCTTCCTCACCCGTCTCGAAACAACATTCAGCATAATCCAGCAATACGCCTGCATATCGTTTGAAAGTCAATGAAATCGGGCAATACACAAACCCGTCCTTACCCGGTTGCTTTCTCCAATACTTCAGTGAATATACACAAGGTACATTTTCAGAGCCTTGTACATATCCGCTGTAAGAGGGATTGGTACCCAGTTTTTCATTGGTAATAGGATGTACGTCACCCGTACCTACACAAGTATACTCCTTGCGCTTGTCTCCCTGCTCAAAAGAGCGATAATACTCCCAAGACAGAGCCAAGGACCCCCAACCGCCATACTCGGGAGCGGCACACATATAGCCATACCATATCTTGCCGTCATCGTGGCTGTTGCCTCCCCAATTCATATTGCCGTGAATATGATAAGCCACCTCAAAAATGGATTCTTTTGTCCAATGGTTGTCCCAGGCATGAAGATTGGCATAGCACGGCTCCAATGCATAGGTATTACTGGTAATAATGTCATTCAATTCCTTCTTGGCTTCAGTAAATTTCTTCTGATACATATAGAGTTCTGCCAAAAATGCCTTGCAGAAACCTTTCGTAATACGACCGTATTCTCCATCGGCAGGTTCCCAATCCAGCTTTTCCATGGCAAACTTAAGGTCTTCCTCAATAACCTGATAAGTGCCTTCCAGATTTTCAGGACGCGCCTTTCCTGCACTGGTTGTATAAGTCTCACCCGTAAGCAACATGGGGACAGGGCCAAAGACTTTTGACAAATACAAGTAATTGTATGCACGAATGGCACGCGCCTCGGCTTCAAACTGCACTTTCTTTTCGGCAGAAAGCACGGAAACGTCCACATTCTGCAATCCGGCCAGAAAACGGTTGGCACGGTCAATACCCTTATAGCTCATACGCCAAGCCGTATCCAGCGAACCTTTATTGGCTAATACCGCATGACGTTGCCATTCGGCATCCCAGCCGGACGCCTGGCAATCCATCGTACTGTGTCCGGCAATAAATACATTGGGCTTAAATCCCCATGTCGTATCATCGCCACTATTATCACTGCCTTGATAGGTATAAAAAGTATCATAAATACCATAAAGCCCCGACTTTATATTTGCCTCATTCCGGTACATGAAATCTTCGGGCAGAATATCGTAATGATCGACTTCCAAATAGTCATCACAAGAACTGGTAGTACCCAAGGTGAGAGCACCCAACAACAATATATGGTAAAAACTTTTTCTCATAATATGATTTGTTTATCTGTTAAGTATTAGATTAGAATTGTACACTCACACCGAAAGAGACGGATAACGGGAACGGATAGCGTCCGCCATCGAAACCTGTCAGCAGCACTCTGTCCGAACCGACTTCCGGATCACCCCATTTGTTATACGAAGAAAGCGTCAATATGTTGTCTGCACTGACAAACATGCGGGCATTCTCCATCTTCGCGTGCTTTACCAAATTCTTCGGGAAAGTATAGCCAAACTGAATGTTCGAAATCTTCAAATAATCGCCTTTCTTAATGAAAGCGTCACTGGAACGGTGATTCTTATTGTGGTCGCCCTTGGTGATACGCGGATATTTGCCATTGGGATTCTCAAGAGTCCAGGCATTCTTCACATATTCTGCCAGAACGTTCTGGTAACCGCCGTCAGGACCATACATAGAAGTCAGACGGGCAGCGCTGTAAGAATAGACATCCATTCCGGCTACCCCATACATATTCATTGAAAAGTCGAAATTCTTGTAAGAGGCAGTAAGGTTCAAACCGTAGGAAAGAGTCGGGAAACCATTACCGATAACCGTACGGTCTTCGTCTGTAATCTGGCCGTCGCCATTCAGGTCGATATACTTGAAGTCACCCGGAGCGGTGTCACCATCCTGGTACTTGCCTGTAGGCGATTGAGCATTCAAGGCATCAATCTCCTGCTGGTTCTGAAAAATACCGGCCACTTTCCAGCCATAATAAGAACCTACGGCATAACCGTTCTGTGTGATGGAGTGATTGTCCCAGTCATCACCATCCTGCGTACCATAACTGTTGTTTTTATAGAAAATAGGGTCACCCACCTCTACCGCCTCATTTTTCAAGGTAGAACCATTTACACGTACTCCTACATTCCAATCACCGAAACTTTTATTCCACGCAGCACTAACCTCAAAACCTTTGTTACGGATATGTCCGGCATTGGTATAGACAGACGTAAAACCGGTAGAAGGACGGATCTGACGATAAATAAGCAAATCTTTCGAGTCACGGATAAAGTAGTCCACCGAGAATGAAAGCTCGTTGTTCATAAAGGCCATGTCCAGACCGATGTTGGTCTGCTCGTTGGTCTCCCACTTCAGGTTGGTGTCAATTTCCTTTTGCTGTGCGATACCGGCTGCATTCATCATGCCGCCCCCGGCCATGACATAATACATACAATCCAAAGAAGAGAGCTGAGGGACAGAAAGACTGGTTCCGCTACCCGCATTACCGGTCTGCCCCCAACCTGCACGTATCTTCAGGTTGCTGAAAAGATTCAGATTCTTGATGAAGTTCTCCTCTGACAAGCGCCATGCCAAAGAAGCGGAAGGGAAAGTACCGTACCGGTTGCCCGAACCGAAGTTGGAAGAACCGTCGCGGCGTACTGTAGCCGTCAGTATATAACGGTCATTCAGACTGTAGGTCAGACGTCCGAAATAAGATTGATAACGGGTCTTCAAGTCACGTCCCCCATTTGTATTCTTGGAGCTGGGGTCGTTTGTCAAAGAAATCTGGCGAATGTTGTCAGCCGGGAAATCACTGGCACTGGTATTCAACCAGACACCGTCCGTATCGCTGATAGAGAAACCCGCCATAGCGCTTACACGATGATGGGCATTCGACCAGTCATAGTTGACAAACGATTCTAAGGCAATCTCCGAGTTCTGATTCTGATTGATAGAATAACTGTCCTTACGGTCCTTCGAACCAAATGTACGAGGATTATAAGGGGTATATCCATCATAACCTTTTGTGAAATAGTTGTAGCTACCGATGGTTTTAAAAGTCAATCCCTTTGCAATGTCCAATTGCAGGAATGCACTGGCCACCAAACGGTCCCATTTGGAAATCTGGTCGGTTCTGGTCTTGGCTGCAGCCACCAGGTTGTCGGCCCCCTTGTTGATGTCACCATCAGACTCTTGTTTATAATGTCCCCATGAACCGTCGGGCAGAACGATAGGCATAGAATAAAAGACTCCATTCTCTACATAGTCCATCGTAGGAATGGCTTGCGCATAACTACGCATATTGCCACTGAAGTGATGCTGGGCATGTGTATAGTTCAAGTTCAATCCCACATGAATGAAATCTTTCACTTTATGAGTGATGTTGGCACGGGCTGTCAGACGTTTGAAATAAGATTCAATGACAACACCTTCATTATTCAGATATCCCACTGAAAGGTTGGCTTGCGTGGCTTCCGTACCACCCGAAGCGGAGAGATTATAGTTCTGCTGCAACGCTGTACGTGACATTTCATCTTGCCAATCGATGCTATTCAATTTGCCAATGTACTCTTCGCCAAAAGCCAGATTGGTCATGACCGAACCGTTACGGCAAGATTCGCGTACTGCCTTGGCAAAGAGATCTGCATCGGCCACGTCTATCTTGTTGTTGTTGAATTGAAGGGAATAGTTGGCAGAGAAGTTGACTTGTGCCTTGCCCTTGCTTCCGTTTTTAGTGGTAATCATGATAACACCATTGGCACCGCGTGTTCCATAAATGGCAGTAGCAGAGGCATCTTTCAGGATTTCAATGCTCTCCACATCGTTTGGATTAAGAAAGTCAATGGAAGTACCGACCTGCACTCCATCCACTACATAAAGAGGGTCGGAACTACCGTTTACGGTGGCTACACCACGAATACGGATGTTGAATCCCCCGTCGGGCGAACCGGAGGAACGGATGACGGAAACACCGGCGGCAGCTCCCTGCAGACCTTGTCCCAAGTTCACCGGATTACGTTTCATCATCTCCTCTGCATTTACAGAAGTAACGGAACCGGTCAGGTCGGATTTCTTCATCGTACCATAACCTACCACCACCACTTCTTCCAATGTTTCGGCATCTTCTTTCAAGATAATCTTCAAGGCATTCATGTTTCCGGTTACTTTAACGGTCCTTGTCAGATAACCGATGTAACTGGCTTTCAGCGTAGAGCCTACGGGACACTGCAAAGAGAAGTTTCCGTCCAAATCGGTAATCATACCGTTCGTCGTACCCTCTACGATGACATTGGCACCGATAATGGGTTCGCCCTTCTCATCTACCACTTGTCCCTTTACGGTGGCTACACTCTGCTGCACTACAGCGACACTTGCAAACGGATATCCGCTTGTTGCAAAGAGAGGTCCGGCGCACGCCAGCGATACTGACATGATGCCCAAATACTTCATCACATTTCTCATAAATACTAAATACTTAGGTTTAACAAAGACCCTGCTTGGAATATACCGGGAATAAGAGTTTTGCCAGTTTGCTGGCACGGTCTTGCCAAGCCGTTGGCTAAGTTTTGCCAATGTGATGGCAAGACTTTGCCACTATAGTGGCAAAAAAGGTTTACTCTTTTCCCGGCCTACCGGCAGGAGTGGATTAAATATAGATTTTCAAAGATTAAGTTCAGAAACTCAGGGAAGTGCCTTCAACCTGATTCAGCAACTGCGGTTTCGCCTTTGCGCAATCCACTTTCACTACCTGAATGCGGTTGTCTGTAGGCAGGCATATCAAGCCCTCCGCCTGTTTCTTATCGGCACTATACACTTTCAGGCTCATCTTGCTCCAATCCATCTCAGAGGTGGACTGCGCCAACTTCAGATGAGGAAGCACCGAACCGTCGCGCACCAGCATGATTATCGGCAGGCTGCCTGCTTCAATCCTGTGCCATCCGCCTTCATACACTTTCTCCGTCTGATAGTCTATCCACTTTCCTTCGGGAAGGTAAACGGTGCGGCCGGTTATACCGGATTCGAGCAAGGGGGCAACCAGAATCTGCGAACCGAAGAGATATTCATCGTCCACCTTCCATGCTCCAGGGTCATCAGGGAATTCCACGAACAAAGCTCTCAACATCGGCAAGCCTTTTTCAGTACATTCCTTGGCTTGGGCATAAACATAAGGCATCAGCCGATATTTCATCTCTGCACTTTTGCGGAAAACATCCTGTACACGCTTGCTGTCGTACAACCACGGCTCTGTCGGAGGTGCACCGTGTGCACGAGTATGAGAAGTCAGAAAACCGAACGGCAACCAACGGCAATACAAATCTTCGGGAGTAGACTTTACAAATCCACCCATATCATGGCTCCAGAAAGAGAAACCTGACAAACCGAAGGACAAACCGGCACGGAGTGTACCCAGCATACCCGTATTCGTCGTAGCAGCATCACCGCCCCAATGCAACGGATAGCGTTGTGAACCGGCCCACGCAGCACGGGCCCACATAATATTTTCATTATGAAGCTTCTTGGTTATCTCGGATACTGCCATGTCGTAGCGCACCGGATAGAGATTGTGCTCATACCAACCACTTTTGCCCGAAGCATAAATACCGTTCAGCGGAGCCGCTTCGCCAAAGTCAACCTTGATGGCACTCACACCGATATTCAGCAGTCCGGCTAACTTGTCCTGATACCACTTTACAGTCTCCGGATTGGAGAAATCGAGCACCACATCCTCATAAGGAAGTTCCCCATTACCATTCTTTACATACATGTCCTTCTTTATCAGTTCAGGGAAATAACGGTTCTTGGGAGTAAAATAGGGCAACTGCCACAAGCAAACATGGAACCCTTGCGACTTCAGGTCCTTCAGCATCTGCTGGGGATTCTGGAAACGGTTTTCAGAAAACTTATAATCGCATTGCCAGTCTACATCAAACCAACCAGTATCAAAATGAATAACATCGCACGGATACTTATTCTTGCGGATATTAGCAGCCACATCATAACCTTCTTTTTCACTGAAATAAGTGATACGGCTCATCCATGTACCAAAAGACCACAATGGAGGCATACCCGGTTTTCCTACCAAATCAGTGTACTCATCCAAGATGTCTTTCGGCTCACCGAAGAATACGAACAAATCCAAGTTTTCGTCGCCCATAAACATTTTGTTCAGCCCGATATAAGTAGCACCGAAATCACAAGTGACAGGTGCGGAAGTATGCATGAACATACCATATCCCCGATTGCTCATAAAGAAAGGAATGGGCTTGTACATCTGGTCTGTTTCCGGACCTTGTGGGTCTGTAACAAACAGATTTACTTTCTGCCCCACTTTGTTCAACCCTGTAGCAGACTCGCCACAGCCAAAAATCATCTCATCTGCAGTCAGAGTAAACACGGGATTGATACGACGAGCATTGTCGCTTCCCCTTTTAATGAAACTGAAAGGGGTATACTTCACTTGCGTAGAATCAGCATCACGCAAAGTAACGGTTTGACTTAATATACGTCCTGTCTTATCTTTCAATACAACCCTCCAAGGATTCTTGTTTATTTGTACAGTTCCATAATTACCGGCATAGACAATGGTATTTTCCGTTTCGGTTACCTTCCAACTTTCATCTTTACCCGGTTCCTTCGCCAGCATAATGGATGTACTTACCTTAGGTTCCACTGGAGTAGTAAGCATACGAATACGTACTGTACGCGGAGTTACAAAGTCAATCTTAAATTTTAAGTTCGGGTCATTCTCATAAGCAGTAAAAGGAAAATCGAGCATTCTCATTTTACGGGGTTGCGCACCGTTGGTATTGAAAGCCTGACGTGGCATCAGATGCCCCCGTTTCCAGTTCACCAGTCCTTCACCCGACTTAACGTCGAATGATTCCAGATGATCTGCAAAAAACAAGGTATTACTCAAATCACGAAAATCAGTACTCATATCCAAAGGTTGGTTCATCAGATACGAAGTACCGTCATTGACATGTGGCTGTGCCAACAGATTGCCACCGGCAAACAACAGCATTGCCACTGCTAAAAGTTCTTTCTTCATACTATTAGGATTTAAATGATCTCACTGACAAAGGTATCTTGCATAAAGGAAAAACAGATGTGTGAAAAATGTCTTTTAATGCCCGTTTTTGTTGCATAGAGCACATATAGAGCACCTGGAAACAAAATGCATACTCTTTTTCACCAAATGAGGTATATCATCGTACATGAATACACAAATCTTCCCTTGCCCATCCGGATGATTATATTTAAGTTTGCAGATACAATATCGTTAATCTCCCTAAATATTACAGAAAACACATGAAGCATCTGTTTTTATTCTTAATATGCCAGCTATCCTTTGCCTTTACAGCTTGGGGAAATCCGGCAGAGATTCCACCGGCTGTTATGTTTAAACAGCTTTCCACCACAGAAGGACTGTCCAACAACAGCGTCAGGAGCATTTTCAGAGATAGCAGGGGATTTCTGTGGATAGGGACGGAATCGGGACTCAACAAATATGACGGCTACTCGTTCCGGCAGTATCACCGGGATAACTCCGAACTGCCCGACGATGCCATCATCAACATATTCGAAGGACCGGAAATGAATGTATGGATAAGGACATCCAACGGTTACAGTATCTACGACTACAAGACCGGAAAGTTCGACAATGACTACAAAACCACACTCGAAAAATTAAAGATTCCCAGCAAAAACATTCTCAGAATAGGGAAAACACCCAAAAATGAATTCTGGGCCTACGATCATTCCAAAATCTATATACTGAACATAGACAACAATTCCCTCAAAGCATATCCACTGTCTATCGAGAAAATTTCCAATATATCGATAGGAGTGCAATATATCTACGTCATGTACTCCAACGGCGTACTATACAGCATCAACAAGCAAACCTCCGAAACCAGGGAAATCACCATCCCGGCCATTTACAAACCACTACTGGAAGACCATGAACCGCACGTCTATACAGACCAAAGTGAAAGCATATGGATATATACATACCAAAACAGCCTGCTACTGTACAAAAGCAACCTTACACAACAATGGGAAGACATCTGCCTGAACAGTTGCAATGATATTCAGTACAACCGCGTACAACGTATCCTCGATTTGGGCGACGGGAATGTATGGATTCTCACCAGCCACATGGGGCTGGTCATCTACAACACCTTGAATAAATCGCTTACCAACCTGCTGCACAACCCCCTGAAACCACATACCATCGCCAGCAACAACCTGAATACCATTTACCGGGATAAGGACGGAATCATATATATAGGTAACTTCAAACACGGCATCTCCTATTATAGTCCGATGTCCCAAATCATCCTCTGCAACAAATCACTGGAATATGACGACATCTTGACTTTCTGCAAGGACACCGACCCGGGATTTATCTACTACGGAACAGACGGCACGGGCCTGATACGCCAATCACTGATAACCGATGCATACGAGAAGATACCCACTCCCGCCAATATCGTAGTCGATTTATCCATTGACTCCAAGAGCCGTCTGTGGATCGGCACGTTCCAGAAAGGGTTGCTCTGCTATTTGAAAGGGCAAATCAGACAATACACAACCAGCAACAGCCAACTGCTCGAAGACAATGTATATACGATAAAAGTAGACAAACACGGATACGTCTGGATAGGTACGATGAGAGGATATATACAAAGGCTGCATCCTGAAACCGGAGTATTCGACACCATCTTGTATCGTCCGGGAGAGTTCTTTGTACGGGATATGTACTATGACAATGACCGGCATCTGTATGTAGCAAGCAAAGGCGGGCTTATCATCATCGACACCGAAACCCAAGCCTACAACATCTACTCCGAAACCACCCGTTTCAAGGAAACCGACATGCTCACCGTCTACAAGGACAGCCGTGACCTGCTTTGGATAGGCCATCCGCATGGACTTAGCGTCTGGAACCAGAAGAACGACTCCGTCTATTTCATTGACCAGAAGAACGGACTTGCCGCCAACCTCGTCAGAGCCATTACGGAAGACAACAACCATCAGATGTGGATTGGTACCGGCAACGGTATTTCACGCATACAGATGACAAACGGAGTGTATTCCATCGTGAACTATTCCGTAAGCGACGGGCTGATTTGCAATGACACCAACGTACATGCCATTCTGAAACTGGAGAATGGAAACATACTGATAGGCACTCCCAAAGGATACCAGACCATTATCCCCCAAGAAATTCTTTCAACAAACTACGATGCCCGCATCTACCTGACCGGAATCGAGCTTAAATCCGGAACAGCCCACTCTGACATCTTGGGAGGAAGCTCGCTTGAATGTGCACAAAGACTGTCGCTCACCGAAAAGGAAAATTCATTTACTCTATCCTTCTCAGCTCTCGACCTGATAGAAACAGACAAGATAAAATATGCCTACAAAATCGACCAAAGCCATGCCAACTGGATTTATGCTGAAAACAACAAGATAGATCTATCCATGCTGCCTGCCGGAAACTATACCTTGTCCGTAAAGGCATGCAATTCACAAGGCGTATGGAGCCCCCATATCAAAGAGCTGAAAATAAAGATACTTCCTCCCTGGTGGCGTACCTGGTGGGCCTATACCATTTATACCGGCATTGTTCTGTGCATCATCCTACTAATTATCCGCAACCTGCGTTCACGGCACAAACAGAAACAAATCATGCAGGCCATTGAAGTAGAAAATGAAAAGCAACAGAAAATCAACAACATGAAGCTACAGTTCTTTGCCAACATAAGCCATGAACTGCGTACCCCCCTATCGCTAATCATCAACCCGCTTGAGGAATTCTTTGTGGACCACCCCGAATACCGAAAGGGGATTCTGGATATGGTGAAGCAAAACGCCGACTATCTGCTGGAACTCATCAACCAATTGCTGGACTTCAGAAAGCTCGACGCCAAAGCCGAGACACTGAAATGCAAGCACGACAATATTCTCATCATCCTGAGCGAGATATTTCATTCCTTCGACCCGATAGCACAGAAACGGAACATCGGCTACAGCTTTACCAGTCCGCAGCATTCCGTATTCATGGATTTCGACTATGACAAGATACGCAAGATATGTACCAACATTCTGTCGAACGCATTCAAGTTCACTCCCAATAAAGGAAGCATCTCACTGGACATTGCCATAAAGGGAAAAAATCTGGAACTGACCTTTACCGATACCGGTTGCGGCATAGAGGATGAATCCAAGGAAAAAATATTCCAAAGATTCTATCAGTCGGGAAAAAACCAATCGAGCAACGGAGGCAGCGGCATCGGCCTACACATTGTTTCCGAATATGTAAAAATGCACCAAGGCACTGTCTGCGTCAAGGATAACCAGCCTTGCGGTTCCGTATTCCTGATTACACTCCCTCTGCACCAGAACAGTAATGAAACCGGAAACGGAGAGCTGGTCGAAGCATCGGAAACAAAAGAAGAAACCCATCCGTTCACTATCCTGCTTGTAGATGACAACTACGACTTTCTTAAATTTCTCTCTGAAAGTCTTGCCAGAAAATATCACGTATTGAAAGCCACTAATGGGAAACAAGCACTGAATGTTTTGGAAAAGGAGGATATAGATTTAGTGGTCAGTGACATCATGATGCCCGAAATGGATGGTCTGGAACTATGTTCAACCATCAAGAACGATATACGCTATTCACATATCCCCATCATCCTGCTGACAGCCAAAGCAAGCGAGGAGCACCAATTGGAAGGACTCAACGTCGGTGCAGACGACTACATCACCAAGCCTTTCAATATGGAAGTCCTCAAACTGCGTATCAACAAGATTATCGAGATGAACGTCAAACGGCAGGAAATATTCAATCAGGAAATTAAAATCGAGCCAAGCCGTATCACCATCACTCCTCTTGACCGACAGCTGGTGGAAAAAGCCATCCAGATTGTAGAGGACAATATCAGCGAAACCGAGTTTTCCGTCGAAGAGCTTGCCAGCAGCCTGAATATATCACGCAGCTATTTCTACAAGAAAATGATTAAGATAACGGGAAAGAAACCCATCGAGTTCATCAGAACCATCCGCATGAAACGGGCACAGCAACTCCTGACAGAAAGCCAAATGCAAGTTTCGGAAATTGCATATACCTTGGGGTATAACTCCCCCAAGGTATTCTCCAAGCATTTTAAAGATGAATTCAACATCAGCCCGTCCGAATTTATAAGGCAGCAAGCTGAATAGGAACATCATTTTGACATCAAAGCATCCAACGAAGACACCAATGCCACCAAAGCGGCACTCCAATTAATGGCTATCTCATTGGAAGCATACGAACCTTCCACATCTGCATAAGACTCATCCGGCAGGTTGGAAGCATAAGCAACGCCATCCTGCTGCCCAGGATTGGGACCGCCAACCAGGAAACCGGGAAGAGGTGCCTCTATATCATCCGATGCAGAGAGACGATGGTGCGGATACAGAGGACTCTTCATCCCGAAACCGGTGACATAACAATATCCCGTGGCATTCTTTCCTAAAATGTAGTCCATATTGCGGTAGGCGTTCGTCAAGTACGACTTCTCGCCTGTAAGCAAATAGGCGCAAACCAGTGAAGTGGCTTGGTTAGCACACCCTTCGGCAAGGCATCCCCAGAAGAAATCTTTGGCATCGTTGCCGTAAGGAGCATGGAAAGGAGAGCGGTCAGCACCCCGCACAGCCTCGGCAGCATAGTCCAGTAACAGGTCTTTCATGGCATTTGCCAACTCCACGTCTTCACCCTGATATTCCCTGCCCGGTTGCAGCCAGGCAAACACGCCCAACGCAGTGGTATTGCCCCAAGAAGGAGTCTTATATGCAGTGGGGAGATGCTTCTTCACTTGTTCCCGATAAGCGGGCTTTCCCGTAGCAAGATAGAGCTCGGAAGCCGCCCAGAAGAATTCGTCATCGGCACTACGATCACCGTAAGCTCCCGTAACCACGGCAGGTTGATATTGCTTGTTGAGGAGGTCCTGATGATAGAGCGCCTGCGGATGCGCTTCTGCCCAGGCGTAAGCACGTTCGGCAGCCTGCAAAGCCACTTCCGAAAAGCCCGGATAATCCTCTTCGTAAGGAGCAAACAAGGCAGAAGCCTGCGCCAAAGCCGCAGCATAGTCCAATGCAGCCGTTACTGATTTCTGAACCACATAACGGGGCTGCTTACACTCCGTAGGCTTGATGAATCCCTCGAACGAAGGGGTAGTCAGCTTGTGGTAGACTCCTCCGTCGGCAGGGTCTTGCATGGTCAGCATCCATTTCAGGTTATAGTACATCTCGTCCAGCAAATCGGGCGTGTGGTTTCCACTTTCCGGGATGTTGACCCGTTGACGGATAAAATAGTCAGGAAAGCGGGCATAAATCGCCTGCATCAATCCGATGGAATAGGCGGAGTTCACAATATACTTGTTATAGTCTCCGGCATCATACCATCCTCCCGGAGAAGAAATCACCGTTCCCGCCTTACGTTCCGGCCCGGCGGCATTGGGATGTATCAGTACCTTGTCATCGGGATGGCCTGCCGGACGGCTCCACCGACCCGCATAAGTCGCTTCGATGGGCATGCCCGTACGTTGGTAATAGAAAGATTTCAAAGCAGCATCGGCCAAAGGGGACAGTACTCTTTCTTTTATTTCGAATGCCACTGAATCTCCGTTAACCATCAGAAAATAGTTTCCCGGTGCCGTGATGTCACTGAAATCCAATATCGTCCTGTTCTTATCCGACCAAGCGGATGAAGCGGTATATCCGGGTTTGCCGGAAAATACCCGATTGCCCGTGGCTGCATCTACTATGGTAAATTCACGTACCTCACCGGTATTCACCACTGCTACTTTCTCCTGCCGGGGATAGTACCCTAACTGATTCAAACGTACAGTTTCTGAAGGATGACCTAAAGTGACCATCCCTCCCAGAACCGTAAACAGACATGCAGTTATATTCATATCACTATTCTTTATATATTAAAATTATTTATCAGACAATAAGGTAATGAAACTGATGGCCGGCAAGTGTACCCGTACCTGCCCATTCTCCACTTTCACTGCAGTTTCCTTCATGCAGTCTTTTGTATTGGTCACATAGACTTTCAGTTCCTTCACTTCTGCGGGGATACCGGAGATGACAGCCTCGCACTCCGCCCCATTATTGACCATATGGACAGCATATTCTCCGCGCACCATATTTCCGAAAGCCGCACAGTTTACGTTTTTCTTGCCACTTCTGACCGGAATGGCCAAAGCATCGGCCGGAGTGGAGGCCAGTTGCTTGATATTCCAGAAACGTTGCGTAGGACGCAAAGGGCCTTTGGAACCATAAATGCCGTCTCCCCACAACAACGAATAGTCTGAAGTAAGCTGCCACTGCAAGATGGACAATGGCTGGCAAATGGCACAAATACGCGTATACAGATTGATTTCATAAAGTGCAAACGTCGACTCATTGAATATCTCGGCATAACCATGAGCAGCGGCATCCGTACTACCCTCACCAACCAAGAGTGGTACATTGATCGCTTTGGCAGCATCCGCCCACTTCTTTAACGTAACATCATCACAACCACGCCATGAATGGAAAGAAACTGCACCAATATACTTATGAGTCTCAGGATTGTTCAAAGCAGGAAGGATAAAATCAAAAGTCGTAGCATCCGAATTGTCGCCAAGCAGCATACGGGTAGGAAGATTCAACTCTGCCAGATAAGCTCCAAACTCCTTAATGAAATCGGCATGCTCCTGCGGCGTGTGAAGGACATCAATACCCAAATCCGATTCATTGAACGAGAACATGGAGAACTCAATACCATAATACCGTTTGGCATACAACAGATAATCTGCCATGGATTTATAAATCTTCTCCTTTTTCCGGTTATCCAGACGATAAGCAATGACACCACCTTGACGAGCATAACTTGCAGGACCTCCGTCAATGGCCCATGCAGGCGGAAACCAGCAGCTTAGTATTACCGGCATTCCCATCGCCTTCAAGCGCTTTGCCATGAGGAGACTTTCCTCCACCCGCTTGTTCAGTCCCCCATTCTGTGCGGTGGCAATAGGGTCGGCTTCCTCTTCCGGTTGCCACAATCTCCACGGAAATTCCACACGTCCATAGGCTACACGCAAGTTTTCCAGACAGTAATCTATTACTTTAGGGTCGGCAGCAGGATTCTGCAGGCGGAAATTCCCCCCAAAGCCTGCGAACAGACTGCCCGGATTCTGCATATCCAATGTAATTTCCGCGTCACTATGATCTATCACTCCGGAAGCATGCAGTTCCATGGACAATGCAGTTCTCCCGGCCTTTTTCAGAGTCGGCATCAGCGAGATATAAACTACGGTACCGGTGGATTCTTTTTCAACCGTGGCCTTTACAGACTTATTGAACTTGAATTCCAACTTCCTATTGGCCGAAGTAGCGGTCAGCTTCCTGCCACTTGTCCTTACTTTGACATCAGCGTAGTTTTCCGGACTCAGGGCGATACAGTAATAGGCTGACTGGTTCAGAGTAGTGTCCGACAGCGCATCAATAGAAATCTCCACCAGACCTTTTCCCTTGTCCGTCACTTTCTGATGGAACTTTATACCTCGCAGAGTAGTCGTCACTTCCTGCATGTCCCCTTCACGATGGAAAACGGGACGGACCTGCTTCTCCTTTCCAGTAATCTCCATATCTCCTTTCAAGGTTCCGACACGCAGGGATGACTCAAAGTCTATCAATTCACCGTCTACACGGACACCCGTGATATTGCTCCATGCCATCACTTCCGTCTGGGCAGAAAGCGGCAGAGATAATATACCACACAGCAATACAACTATTCCAAACTGGAAAATTCGTAAATTCTTCATAATATCAAATCTATAAAAGGTTGTCATTTCAGTCTGGTATCAATCTCAAACCCCATACGGCTGTTATGATAGGGACAGTTCCACATACTTGCTTTAGGTTCCTTGTAGCGGGGAGTCCCATCTTCCAGCACGGTTCTGAACCATTCGCCATACTCCTTGTCTATCATCCGGGACTTGATGAAATTCCAGGTGCGGACGGCACTGTCCAGATAAGATTGTTCACCAGTCAGTTGCCAGGCATTGATACAGCCGACCACAGTTTCCGCTTGGCACCACCAGGAAGCGTCCTTCCTGATTTTGTCCTTATGTCGTTCATACATCATAGCTCCCATCGGGTTGATGCCCTCCTTCAAGGAAGCATCTGCAAGTTCCAATGCTACCTTCCTGCACCTCCCGATAACCTCCGGGTCACCCAGAGCCTCTGCAGCTTCCGTCAGCAGCCAAGAAGTTTCGATATCATGCCCGTAAGAGTCGATGTCATCCAGATTGTTCCAGTTCGAATCACAGTATAATATCAGGTGATGTGTTTGTGAGTTATACAGTTTGGTTGTTATCAAGTTTATCACTTTTGCAAGGCGCTCGCGAAGGCCGTCATCTTTCCATACTTTATATAACGCTGTGTATGCCTCCAATACATGGATATGGGTATTCATTGTTTTGGTGGCAACACCATCTCCATCATATCCCAGCTTTTGGGGAGTTCCCCATTCGCGGGTAAAGGATTCTATATAGCCATCATTTACGGGATCTTTGACTTTGCTCTCCATTATCCGATAAAGCTCTATGGCTTTTTGCAGGCTTTCATTGTTGCCCGTTGCCCTGAAATGTTCGGACAACCCATAGATAGCATAAGAGCAGCCGTAAGTCTGCTTGTTCGTATCCAATGGGGTACCGTCCGCTTTTATCAGCCAATATACGCCTCCATACTGCGAATCAATGAAGTGGTCTATGAAATACCGTTGCGCCCTGTCAGCCAATTTACGGTAGGCAGTATCGCCATACATCCGGTAGGCGGTTGAAAAAGTCCAAAGGATGCGGGCATTCAGTACACCACCTTTGGGAGCATCCGCTATCGGGGCACCGTCACGTCCCAATGAACCATAAAAGCCTCCGGAAGAATCTACGCTGTATCTTTCCCAAAAAGAGAGGATATTCTCTTTCAAGTCCGAGGTTATTTCATCTTTTAAAACCTTGTCTACGTGTGACTGTGCTTGCAGGAAAGGTGTAACCAGCAACCATACTGTAATCAGCAAAAAAACGGAAAACATACGTTTCATAATATAGCGATTTAAGGAATTAATCATAGTTACATTGCAAATGTACAAAAAAACAAGTTGCCACTACTCACTACCATCCTTTTTCAATGGATACAATTGGTTCCGATAAAGGCTGTTTTTGGGTACTGAGTCCTTGTTTTACCAGACATCAGCTTTTATTAGCTCAAACGTTGGTATCTGGCAGTTCAAACACCATTGTATGACAAATATAACAATGAATATCATAAAAATAGAGGAAAAAGACACATTTCATAACGTTATTGGCTACAAACAAAAGCCATCCGTTTCCTTTTTAGTCCGTATATTAGTAGAAAATTTCGTAACTCAAAAATAGATACTATGAGAAAGAAACATTTCCTATTTGCATCAGTCTTGGCACTGCTTTGCGGCAGCAGTACGCTGCATGCGCAAGACTTCAAGCTGACATCCTCCGGTTATTTCAAGAACCAGGGAGTCGACGTCATGGCTTTTGATGACATCTATCCCGAAGGACACCAGGGAGGGGTATGCATCATTATGAACGGACACCGTGTGGCAACAAACGGAGACATCCGCCTGGAAGCCACGCCCGGACAATGGCAACCCGTACCGAAACAGCTCGACCGGAAGCTCGGTGACAACAGCATCACCGCCACGCTGTGCTATCCCGACTCCTCACGCCATCTCACCGGATTCAACCCGATGATTTACCCGGACCTCCACCTTATATATACGGTAAACGTGGAAAGCAAAGGTAAAAACATAGAGGTGACCGTAGATCTTGACCGCCCCATTCCCCAGGAATTCATCGGAAAAGTAGGCTTCAACCTTGAATTCTTCCCGGGTTCCCTCTTCGGCAAGCCCTGGATTATGGACGGTCAGAGCGGCATCTTCCCGCAACAGCCCAACTCCCCCCTGATGACAACCCAGCCCAACTATCTGCATACAGGAAACTACCATGACGGCAAAAAATCGCTGGCAGACATGAACAAACTGATAGGAAAAGGTTACAGCCCGATTGTGGCAGACGACATCATCAGCGAACCTTATGCCAAAGGAACCAAGTTCACCTCCCGGCCCGATGACCCTTACAACAAAGTTACCATCGAATCATTGAGCGGTGACCTGCAACTGTTTGACGGGCGTATGAACCACAACAACGGCTGGTTCGTACTGCGCAGCAACATAAAACCGGGTGTCACCAAAGGTGCCGTCAAATGGATTATCACTCCGAACGTAGTGGCCGACTGGATGTATCAGCCGGTTATCCAGACTTCACAGATAGGTTATCATCCCACTCAGGACAAGGAAGCCGTCATCGAAATGGATATACGTGACAACAGAAAGGAAACGGCACAAATCATCCGCATTGATGCCGACGGCGAAAAGGTTGTCAAGAACGTCACTCCTGCCAACTGGGGTAAATTCTTGAGGTATAACTATCTGAAAGTAAACTTCACAGATGTAAAGGAACCGGGGCTTTATAAGATTAAATACAATACCTCCGTGTCTCCCATCTTCCGCATCGACAATGACGTATATGCCCGTGGCGTATGGCAACCCGTACTGGAATACTTCCTTCCCGTACAGATGTGCCACATGCGCGTCAACGAAAAATACCGCGTATGGCACGACTGCTGCCACATGGACGATGCCCAGATGGCACCGGCACACAATCATATCGACGGCTACGACCAGAAAGAGGGCCTGTCCAAGTTCAAACCGGGTGAAGTGGTTCCCGGAGTGAACATAGGCGGCTGGCACGATGCCGGAGACTTTGACCTCCGCATCGAATCCCAAGCCGGAGAATCCTATATCCTGGCACTGGCCTACGAAGCTTTCCACCCGAATCTCGACGTGACTTCCATCGACCAGATAAACCGTGTGACGGAAATCCACCAGCCCGACGGTAAGAATGACTTGCTGCAACAAGTAGAGAACGGCGCCCTTACGGTAGTCAACGGCTACCTGGCACTGGGACGTCTCTACCGGGGAATCATCTGCAACGACCTGCGCCAGTACGTACTTCTGGGTGATGCCGCCGCCATGACCGACGGGAAAATCGGTAATGAAGACGACCGCTGGATATTTACGGAGGATAACCCCGGACGGGAACTGTCGACAGCTGCCCAGCTGGCTGCCGTATCACGTGTATTGAAAGGTTTCAATGATACATTGAGTGTGCATTGCCTCGACATTGCTCGCAAAGTATATGCTTCTACCGGAAGCGGCAACAACAGAGCCTTGTTCCCCAAAGTGCAGGCAGCCGTAGAGCTGTACCTCACCACCGGCGAACAACCCTATATGGACTTCATTCTGGACAACCAGGAGCTCATCATCAAGCAGATAGGCCGCATCGGCTGGTACACGGCACGTGTGGAAAAACTGTTCGCACAGATGAAGAACAAGAAAGCCAAAGCCTTTTCAGCAGCTTTCCGCAAAGCTTTGACCGGATATGAACAAGAACTGAACAAACAAGTGCAGGAGACTCCCTATGGCGTTCCCTACCGTCCGAACATCTGGGGTGCAGGCTGGGATATACAGCGTTTCGGCTTCCAGCACTACTTCCTGACAACCGCCTATCCGGAAATATTCCCGAAAGCACCGGTATTCAATGCCCTCAACTTCATTCTCGGATGCCACCCGGGCTCCAACCAGGCTTCCTTCGCCTCGGGTGTCGGCGCACAATCAGCCACTGTAGGCTACGGACTGAACCGCGCAGACTGGTCGTACATTCCCGGTGGAGTCATTTCCGGTACGGCGCTTATCCGTCCCGACTTCCCGGAACTCCTGACGTTCCCGTTCCTCTGGCAACAGACTGAGTATGTGTTGGGAGGAGGTTCGTCCCACTATATGTTCCTGGTACTTGCAGCAGAACAGTTGCTGAAACAATAAAAGACAGAGGGGGAACAAAACCCTCTGGATATTTTCTTTTAGGCGCGGATTACACGGATTTAGTTTACTGCATCCGTGGATTCCGCGTAACCCGCGCCCAATATTATAGTATAATGAAAGTGTTTATATACTTTTCACTCTTTCACCAATTATCCGTACGGAACGGAATGGTAGGCAGTTCATTCCCACCGATCATCGTACCAATCTGGAAATCATGGAAACAATAGCGCACGCTGACGGGATGGGATACCTTTTCTGAAGAGATTACCACTTCATTCGTCTGCCAGTGCAGCCATACTTTGTCGGCAGGATGGAACACACGGTCCTCACCCGCCACTTCGAAACCGCGAAGGTCATAGTTGCGACAGATACCCATTTCCAAATGGTCGAAGGAAACCCATGCTTCACTGCCTTTAGCAGTCCATGACTTATATTGTGGGCCGAAACAGTGTATCTGCTTCAATCCATAGGTAAGGTTCAATGCCAGATAGCTCAAGCGTTGACCTACCTTTGTCTTGTTGCGGGGATGGATATTGTACATCTCATAAGGCTCTACAAGGTCGTTTGTCGAAATCATACCACTGTTCGGAATCAGGCTTTGGGCACGGAATTGCGCTTCACGTAGGTAAGCAGCTTTCTCTTGCTGGGTACCTCCATAGGCGTACGGCGCTATTTCGGCAAAGTAGAAAGGCAATTCGCCCAGCCCCCATTCCTTGCGCCACAGCTGCACCATGTCGGCCAAGCGTTCGGCATATGTTTCATGGCGACCTACGTTCGACTCTCCCTGATACCAGATGAACCCTTTGATGGTATAGTTCTGAAGCGGCTTCAGCATGGCATTGTACATCAGCATGGGGCGGAGCATGGGATGCAGGCGTTCGATGGAATCGGGGTTGAGAGATATGTCTGGATAGTTTTCCAGCAGTTCACGGCTTATCCAACCTTCTACAGTGGATCCACCGTAAGCGCTACAGATGATGCCGACCGGAATCCGGAGGGCACGGCTCAACGAAGTGGCAAAATAGTAGGCCGTCGCACTGAAATCGGGTGCGGTTTCTATGGAAGATATGTTCCAGCTACCTTTGCAGTCGGTTTGCAGTTCATAAGTCTGGTGCTTGGGAACGGTGAACATACGCACCCCCTTATTCTCGGCAGAAACTATGATGTCATCCGCTCCGTTCATGATGCAACAGCCAGCAAAACCTTTCAGGGGCATTTCCATATTGCTCTGGCCGGAAGCAAGCCATACTTCACCGATTAGGATATTCTTCAACGTAGTTTTTTCTCCGTCATCAAAAGTTATCTCATAAGGCGTGTATCCTGCTGCCGGAGTCTCCACGGCAAGCGTCCAACCGCCATCCTTATCGGCACGGCAAGTCATTGTCTGTCCGTTCCACGAAGGCGTAACGCGTACTTCGGCTTCCGGAGCAGCCGTTCCCCACAGTTTCACTTCAGTCTGCTGCTGGAGTATCATGTTGTCGCCCACCAGTGCAGGCAGTTTTACTTTGGCGCCCAACGAGGCGGCACCGCATAATAGAATCAATGCAAGAACCTTACTTTTCATAGTATATTTGTATTTAACATTATATTCGGAATCAATAACGCGAGCAAAAATAAGGCTTTTTTGCTCACGTTCTCCGTTTCATGTGCAAAAAGTGGGTGTTTTTGCACATGTGCTCAAACAAAATTATACATTGATGTATTATACATTGATGTATAATTTGTATATTTGTCATTAAATCAAGAACAGAAAGTTTATGAAATCACCTTTTCAATACGGCACACTGGTTGATAAAGAAAGTTTCGTCAATCGGGTAGAAGAACGAAAGCAACTGAAAGAATTACTTGGATCGGGCATCAACGTAATGCTTATTTCACCGCGCCGATGGGGAAAATCGTCGCTTGTAAAAGTAGCTATGGACGAACTGACACAAGAAGACAAGCATATCCGTGTCTGCTTCATTGATGCATTCAGCATCAAGACGGAAGCTGAATTCTACCGCATCTTTGCGCGAGAAGTCATTTCTTGCGCCGCCTCCACCCTTGAAAAGAGGCTTGAAGATGTGAAACAGTTTCTTAAAGCCGTTTCTCCCAGTATCACATTGAAGAGCGACCCAACCGATACCCTCTCCTTTGACCTGAAATTGGAACTGGAAGAAAAAAGTGTCATGGAGATACTGGAACTACCCGAAAAGATAGCAGCTGCCAAAGGCATACACCTGATTGTCTGCATCGACGAGTTCCAACAACTGGCACTACTACCCGGCTACAAAAGTATGGAGGGAAAAATGCGCTCTGCCTGGCAGAAGCAGCAACAAGTCTCCTATTGCTTTTACGGAAGCAAGCGGCATATGATGATGGACATCTTCAACAATTCTTCTAACCCCTTCTACCGCTTCGGACAAGTACTGTTCCTGCAAAAGATAAAGAAAGAGGAATGGGTGCCCTTCATCGTCAATGCCTTCCACCGGACGAACAAAGAAATCAGCGAACAGCAAGCAGAACAACTGTGCGACATCGTGAAATGCCATTCGTGGTATTTGCAACAGTTGTGCTATTTCATCTGGAGCGGTACGTCTGAAAAAGTGACAGATGAGATTATCGAAATCCGTACCCGCCAACTGATAGACACCAACATGCCTATGTTCATGAACGACACCGAGAACCTGACTGCTGCCCAAACTGCCATGCTTCGTGCTGTAGCCGACGGTGAATACCGCTTCAACTCCATCCCCGTAGTGCGGAAATATGAATTGGGCAGTGCACAGACCATCACACGCAACAAGCGTATGCTGACAGAACGTGATTTCATTGAGAAAGAGGGGAACAAGTATGTTTTCTCCGATCCGATATTCGAGCTTTGGTTCAGGAGGGAGTATTGCTGAATATAAAAAAAGAACGTGGAACTGCGTGCTATCCATCGTCTTTGAAGGCCCTGAGAAAACCCCACTATACAAATGAACAGACAGCAGACCCACGCCGAAACCAGCGCAGGAGCAGTCCATGCCATTCTTGTATAGTTTCGAAAATTTCTCAGGTTCTCAAAGACAAGAATGAAGCACAACGCTTCTTACAATATCATTTCACAAAACATTGAAGCTAAGGACACTTCCTTGCTTCGATGGCAAATTTAACGATAAAGAATGAAAACAAGAAAAAGATTGGAAAGTATTTTTAAGGCTGATACCTACAGAAGATAAATATGATTTTGTCATTCTGACACTTTGTATTTTCTATCGCACGAGAATCCCGTATTTCGGACCGATTATCCACACAGAAAGAAATACGAGAGCGAAAATCCATAAGTGTCAGGTTATAAGCATTATACCAAAACGAACGTCCTTCTAATAAATCGAAATCACACCTCCGAAAGCCCTGATACACCGAAAATGCAAAAGCAAAAGAACGTTTTACTAAAACAGAGTAACCGTTTTACTAAAACGCAACTCCCATTTTAGTAAAACGGTATACTCTTTTTAGCTTAAAAGTGTAGCCAATTTCTGTATAAAAGTCCCACAAAAGCGGAAGAATATGCAAAAAGAACGCATCTTTATGAGCTGAATATCCACAATATATCCTAAATCCGTTCTTCTATAAAACCAAGTGCGGCAGGAAAACCGGGAAAAACATTACTTTTTGTCAAGGTTATAGGGATATTTCCGTCTTTCAGCACCTTTTACAACAACCCATGCAGTTCCCACGCCCGCACATGCCTTATTCCTTCATGAGACGGCAGGCAGAAGTCGTCAAGCGAGACAACCAGCTTCTCATAATTATCTTGTATCGACTCCAGCGAAGCATACTCACGGCGCACCGCCTGTTCATATACCAGCATGTAGGTGGATTGCAGATATATCGTACGGTCGCCTTTCCGGGCGATGAAGTCCACCTCTTTTTCTTTGGCACATCCGGTATAGACATCATAGCCTGCCCTGAGCAACTCCAGATAGACAAGATTCTCCAGTTTATAACCCACCCCATAGGCCGTTCCGGGATAGAGAAAATTCTTAAAGACAAGGTCGTTGATGTAATATTTCGCCGTACCGGACAGTATTTCCTTTCCGCGCAAGTCGAAGCGTTCACAACGATACGCCAAGAACGAGTCTTCGATATAGCCTATGTAAGCAGCCACGGCATCATAGCCCGTCTTCCGGCCTTGGCTCTTGAAATAGTTCACGATGTTGCCGATGGACACTAAATTAGAGGCATTGCCTACAAGAAACGCAAAAAGGTCTTCAAGCAGTCGGGGGTCACGTATGCTGTAGCGTTGGCTGATGTCCTTCAGCAAGATGGTGTCCTTCAAGGCAGACAAGTAATTGCGCTGCACCTCCTGCTTTTCGGGCAAGACAAAAAGTTCCGGGATTCCGCCCGTATTCATATAGCTCTCGCGGTTCTGTTCCAGATGCCTTATCTCTGCATACTCCTGATAGCTGAAGGGATATACCGGGAATTGGACGTATCGCCCGGAAAGCAGCGTGGCAAGCTCACCGGACAGCATCCGTGAGCTGGAGCCACTGATAAAGAGCTCGTACTCCTCGGTATAGTCCTGCGAATAAGAATTGACCGACTTTTCCCATTCTTCGATGAGCTGCACTTCGTCGATGAAAATATAAATCTCCTCTTGTCCAGAGATTGTACTTCCTAAGTATATCCATTCTTTCGTTCATAACCTAAAAAGTTTGCGAAAAAGGCTAGATTTTCGGTTATAAACGAAAGATTCATTTAGACAAGCAAGGAGGATACTTCCTTTCCGCATCCCCTTTATCGGCCGGATATTCCCTCTATAGAATCATCATTGTTGCATCTATATATCCACCGCGTTGCATCTATACTTCCACCGTGCTGCATCTATAGATGCAGCAAATCCCTTAACCTATCCTAATAATGCTGCTTATTGTCACCTATTTAGAAGCGAAATCATTATATTTGCGCCCATATATGCCAATACGTTGACTAAGCGATGGCAAAACAGCTTGTAAAAAACAAAACTGAATAATAACGAATTTCATCTGAATGAAACAGTACAAAACCGTAAACAACCTTGTAGGCTGGATTACCTTCCTCATTGCAGCGACGGTCTACTGCATGACCATCGAACCTACTGCAAGCTTTTGGGACTGCCCGGAGTTCATCACCACCGGCTATAAGCTGGAAGTAGGACACCCGCCCGGCGCACCGTTCTTCATGCTGGTAGCCAACCTATTCTCACAATTTGCTTCCGATGCCTCCACCGTTGCCAAGATGGTGAACTACATGAGCGCGCTGATGAGCGGCGCATGTATCCTGTTCCTTTTCTGGAGCATCACGCACCTGGTACGCAAACTTGTGGTGACAGACGAAAACAATATCACACGCGGCCAGATGGTTACCATCATGGGTAGCGGTCTGGTGGGCGCACTTGCCTACACGTTCAGCGATACCTTCTGGTTCAGCGCTGTGGAAGGCGAGGTGTATGCCTTCTCCTCACTGTTCACTGCCGTCGTATTCTGGCTCATACTGAAATGGGAGGACGTTGCCAACGAGCCTCACAGTGATCGCTGGCTGATTCTCATTGCCTACCTGACCGGTCTGAGTATCGGCGTGCACTTGCTGAACCTGCTCTGCCTGCCCGCCATCGTACTGGTATACTACTACAAGAAAGTACCCAACGCCAATGCCCGAGGCTCCCTGCTGGCATTGCTCGCTTCGGGCATACTGGTAGCAGCCGTACTCTACGGCATCGTGCCGGGTATCGTGAAAGTGGGCGGCTGGTTCGAACTGCTCTTCGTCAACACGCTGGGCATGTCCTTCAACACGGGTGTCATCGTATATATCATCCTGTTGGCAGCCTGCCTCATCTGGGGTATCTACGAAAGCTATACCGAACGCAACAAGGCACGTATGGCACTCTCGTTCATACTCACCATCGCCATGCTGGGTATCCCGTTCTACGGACACGGTACCAGCTCGGTAGTTATCGGTGTCATTGTCATTGCCGCATTGTGGCTCTACCTCCGTCCGAAGACGCAGGCAGCCGTCAAAGAGAAATTCCGCGTATCGGCACGCACGCTGAACACCTCGCTGCTCTGCACCATGATGATTGTCATCGGATATTCCTCGTATGCACTTATCGTCATCCGCTCCACCGCCAACACGCCGATGGACCAGAACTCTCCGGAAGACATCTTCACACTGGGCGAATACCTGGGACGCGAGCAGTATGGCACACGCCCGCTGTTCTATGGCCCTGCCTTCTCCTCGCAAGTGGCACTGGACGTGAAAGACGGTTACTGCGAACCGCGCATCAAGTACAACGGCACGAAGTTCATCCGCAAGGAGAAAGCTACGCCCGACGAAAAGGATTCGTACATCGAAATCCCCGGACGCATTGAGTACGAATACGCCCAGAACATGCTGTTCCCGCGTATGTACAGCAGTGCCCATACACAACAATACCATGCCTGGCAGGACATCAAGGGTTACGATGTGCCCTATGATAAATGCGGCAACATGATTATGGTAAACATGCCCACACAGTGGGAAAACATCAAGTTCTTCTTCTCCTACCAGCTCAACTGGATGTACTGGCGCTACTTCATGTGGAACTTCGCCGGACGCCAGAACGACATACAAGGCAGCGGAGAAATTGAACACGGCAACTGGATTACCGGTATCCCGTTCATCGACAACTGGCTGGTGGGCGACCAGAGCCTCTTGCCTCAGGAACTGAAAGACAACAAGGGACACAACGTATTCTACTGCCTACCCCTGCTGCTGGGTATCATCGGCCTGCTATGGCAAGCCTACCGTGGGCAGAAAGGCATCCAGCAATTCTGGGTGGTCTTCTTCCTCTTCTTCATGACCGGTATTGCCATCGTGCTCTACCTGAACCAGACTCCGAGCCAACCGCGCGAACGTGACTATGCCTACGCCGGTTCGTTCTACGCCTTCGCCATCTGGATTGGTATGGGTGTGGCAGGACTCGTCCGTCTGCTTCAAGACTATGCCAAGATGAAGGAACTGCCTGCTGCCGCCATCGTTTCCGTAGCCTGCCTCTTTGTCCCCGTGCAGATGGCAAGCCAGACTTGGGACGACCACGACCGCAGCGACCGCTACATGGCACGCGACTTCGGCCAGAACTACCTGATGTCCCTGCAAGAAAGCGGCAACCCGATTATCTATACCAATGGTGACAACGATACCTTCCCCCTCTGGTACAACCAGGAGACCGAAGGTTTCCGTACCGACGCCCGTACCTGCAACCTCTCGTACCTGCAGACCGATTGGTACATCGACCAGATGAAGCGCCCCGCCTACGACAGTCCTTCTCTCCCCATCACCTGGGACCGTATGGAGTACGTAGAAGGCACCAACGAATACGTCCCCATCCAGCCTGAGTACAAGAAAAGCATCGACCAGCTCTATGCCGAAGCCGAGAAGCAGGCACTGGACGGTAATCCCGAAGCACTAGTCAATGTAAAGAAAGAATTCGGTGACAACCCGTATGAGCTAAAGAATATCCTCAAGAACTGGGTGCGCAACAAGAATCAGGACTTGAAGGTGATTCCTACCGACAGCATCGTCATCAAGGTAGACAAGGAAGCCGTGCGCCGCAGCGGCATGATGATACCGGGCGACTCAATCCCCGACTACATGCACATTTCGCTGAAAGGCAAACGCGCCCTCTACAAGAGCGAGTTGATGATGCTCGAAATGCTGAGCGAGGCCAACTGGGAACGCCCCATCTATATCGCTGTCAGCGTAGGCAGGGAGAACCAGCTGAATATGGAAAACCACTTCGTTCAGGAAGGTCTTGCCTATCGTTTCACTCCGTTCGACACCAGTAAGACGGGCGTGACAATAGACTCCGAAAAGATGTACGACAACCTGATGAACAAGTTCAAGTTCGGTGGCATCGACAAGCCGGGCATCTATATCGACGAGAACGCAATGCGCATGTGTCACTCTCACCGTCGCATCTTCTCCCAACTCGTGCAGCAGCTGATGCGTGAGGGCAAGAAAGACAAGGCAAAAGCCGCCCTGGACTATGCCGAAAAGATGATTCCCGCCTACAACGTGCCTTACGACTGGCAGAACGGTGCCGTACAGATGGCGGAAGCCTACTACCAACTGGGCGAAACCGCCAAGGCGGACGAGATGATGAAAGCCCTTGCTGACAAGGCTGTAGAGTACCTGACCTGGTATCTGAGCCTGGACGACAACCGCTTCATGATTTCTACCCGTGAATTTGAATACCACTGGGCTGTACTCGATGCCGAGGTGAAGGCCATGAAGAAGTACAACTCCAAGCTCGCCGAAATCTACGAGCCGAAGGTGGAAGAACTGTATAATATGTATGTGGACAGAATGAAGGAGTGAGAATAAGGATTAGGGATTAAGGATTAAAGGATTAGGGATTAGCCTGTGCAGTTCATCACTAATCACTAATCATTAATAACTAATCCTTAACCCCTAATCCTTAATCATTAACCCCTAATCCTTAATCCCTAATCCCTTAATCCTTAATCACGTGTTTATAGAACAACCTCCTGAGTTTTTTCGCAAACTATATCCCGGTGCAGTCTGGAGGATGGACCCCAATGAAAAAGCCGTTTATCTGACTTTCGACGATGGCCCTATCCCCGAAGTAACTCCCTGGGTGCTCGACCTGCTGGATAAGCACAACATCAAAGCCACCTTCTTCATGGTAGGTGACAACATACGGAAGCATCCAGACGAATTCCGGATGGTCGTTGAGCGTGGGCACCGCATCGGTAACCACACCTTCAACCATATCCGTGGATTTGAATACACGGCCAAGAATTATCTGGGAAATACCGAACAGGCGAAGATTTTCATGGAAATGGGTGGGGACATCAATTGCAATGTGGAGAAGGTTCTCTACCCTCTCTTGTTCCGCCCTCCCCACGGCCATATGTTCGCCAACCAGTATCTCACGCTGAAACGAACCTACAAGATTGTGATGTGGGACCTCGTGACCCGCGACTACAGCAAGAAGCTGCGCGGTCCGCAAGTGCTAGCCAACGTGATGCGCTACGCCCGCAACGGCTCCATCATCACCTTCCACGATTCCTTGAAATCCTGGTGCAACGGAAACCTGCAGTACGCATTGCCGCGCGCCATTGACTTCCTGAAGGAAGAGGGATATGAATTCAAAGTATTATAAACTTGAAACAGCAGAAAGTTACCAACATCTGCTGTCACAATAAATTCCACATAAAATAAGAAGGGGTTGTCTCGGCAAAAGGCAACCCCTTACATTTTATAGGCTCATGTCCTGTTCCACAAGAATAAACAGATGTTTTATAATTACCAAGTAAATGTACATCTGTATTCATCCCACTGGTCTTTTACAACCAGTTCCGTAGGATAACTGTCGGAATTCAATGTCCATGTAAAATACATATCGGACACAGAGTCCTCGCCATTGTATGTATAATGCCCTACAAGCGGCAGATGTTTCGTAGCCTTACCAAGCATGCCTCCATAATAGGCATATATCATCTCGTCCATATCCACATCCAGTATTTCATCAAACAACATCAGGCAGCCCTTATTCTCGATAGGAGCTGTTATATTATCCGTCGTATAGTCTATGGCAGCACTATACTCCCACTCGTCATTGCTGTCGATAATTCCGTCACCATTGAGATCCCCACTAGCTACATAACGTGTGGAAGTCTTCACCACATCTCCATCCTTATAGGTGATGTTCGTTATTTCACCATCGCTTTCAGAGCGTTTCATTACAACCAGATGGCCTTCAGTGTCGTATTCCATCTCCCAAGTAAACTCATCGGCATCGGGAGTACCAGCGTGGTCTATTGAGTTGCAAAATTCCACATAACCATCGCTGTTGAGCTGCAAGTTCAGTTCTGTAACATCGCCCTCTTCATCCGTCACGGTGATTCTTGCTCGGTCCTTTGCAACATCTGCCTTTGTAGTAGCGGGAAAGTACTCAAAGACGGCTTTATCCCCATCCTCAGTTGTAATGTTCGTCACCAGCCCTTCTTCATTGTGAGAAATCGCCATGCCCGAAACCGACTTCGGAAGCCCTCCCGTAAACACTTGCGAAGGATTGACCACAGTGGCGGTGTTTTCGCCACCCTCACCATTCTCATTTTCGTCATCGTCACTGCAAGCAGTGAATCCCAAGCACAACGCCACACCCAACATGGAGGCAGCCATCATTTTAAACATTTTCATAAGTTACAAATCTTGTTTTATCCCCATCCCTCTAAGGAAAATCCATAATAACAAAAGTATAAGGAATGCCGTCCGTATCTCACGACAACAAGACTCTGCCATTCAAACCCGGACAGATACTTTTGGCCATTTATCATTCCCAGACAAAGCTTAATATTTTTTGCAAAGTAATAAACTTTTCCTTTCACTCCTTGTCACTGAAAAAGGTGATTTTTCAGCCACATACAGAAAAAATTCAGCATCTCCAATAAAAAGCAAAATGAATAAGACGTATATTTGCAACAACTAAGCACAGATTGAATTCCATTAAAATATACCGATATGAGGGTACGCCATACTAAGCTATTATCACTCCTCTTTTCTTTAACCACTATCCTGCTTCACGCCGGAGAAATACCAACAGACACTCTGTTGGCACACTTCTACAACCGGGCAGCCAATCTCATGGAAGAAGGACACTACGATGAAGCGCAACGTAGCTTCGACAGCGCCTTTGCCACCCGGAACGTAAAGTACTCCTTCATGTATCCCATCTTGCTGAACGAACAAGCCACACTGCTGGTCTATGTGGGAAAGACAGAAGAAGCCTTTGCCATGAAAAAAAATGTGCTCCCCTACCTGCCGCAGATAAATGATTTGGAAAAGCACATCAGCGTATACAACGATTTGGGACTCCTCTACCGTCAGCACCAAATGAATGACTCTACACTCTACTATTACAATAAAGCACTGGACAGTGCCTTGCAATATGGGGACGAAAGCTGGATAGCCCACATCTGCAACAATGTGTCCATCCTATACTTCAATATCAGGCAGCTGGACGAAGCTGAAAAGTATACCGACATGGCCACCGAACATGCCGCCAGAACCGAAGACCCATTCGTAGCTTTCACCACCTGGCAAATCAGGGCAACCATAAAGGCTGAGCTGAACAAGCTGGATGATGCTGAAAAATCCAACCGCAAAGCCTGGAACATTGCCTGCCACGGAGAGGGAAACGAAGACTTATGGAAGATACGCTGCCTGCCCGGCATGCTGAGACTCTTTGAACGAAAAGAACAACCCGATTCCATAGACCACTACTTGAAATTGGGGAACAAACTACTACAACGGGTACCATCCAACTCCATCGCTGCCATAGGATTCATACAATCGAGGGCAGCCACCGAAACAAACCGCAAAAACTATGCCCGCGCCTTGAAGGACTTCCACTGGCTGCGTAACCGGAAAACCGGTACCGAGCCCAAAACATTATTTACACAAATGGCACGATGCTACGATGCCTTGGGAAACCCCAAACTGGCCTACACCTATATGGATAGTGCCCGCATGTGGACTGATACGCTGGCACAGCACAATCTGACGCAACAAATGGCAGAATTCAACGTGAAATATCACACACAAGAAAAGGAATTGGAGATAGCCCACCTGCAACAAGAACAACTGGAACACCAAGCCTTCCTGCTAAAAGCCTCCATTGCTGTAGCCCTTCTGTCCGGTCTTGCTCTCATTACTTTGTTGACGCTCCGCCACAAGAAACGAATAGCCGAAAAGAAGATTGAACTGCTAAAGCAAGAAAACGAACTGAACTCGGCACGCCGTTACATTGAAGGGTTGGAAGAGGAATGCAAATATTTTGCCAAGGAACTGCATGACGGCATAGCCAACGACCTGCTGGGGCTGCAAATGAAGATAGAAACTTCTGCCGGCAAAGGGAATGAGCAGGAACTGGCCTCACTCGTCAGCAAACTGAGAAACAACGTGCGGAATATCTCACACGAACTGATGCCTCCCGAATTCGAGCATCTCAGTCTAGACCAGATACTCGACCGTTATGCTGCCAAACTGACCGAGAACACCGGCATAGAGGTCAGCTATCATCCAACGGAGAACAACGCATCACGCCATCTTCCCAATGAAACCGCTTATGAGCTGTACCGCATCGTACAAGAGCTCACCATGAACATCGTGAAACATGCCTCAGCCAGTCATATAGTCATCAGTCTCCGTGCCGACAATGAAAATAAATATACCCTGCAAATTACAGACAACGGTAAGAATGCAAACAAGCAACAAACAGCAACAAACAACAATGACGGCATAGGATTGCGCACCGTAAACGACCGTATCAGAGCCATCAACGCTACCGCCAATGTATGCTCGTCAACAGAAAACAACGTTTTCACCCTACTGCTTAACATAAACGAATGAAACCAAACAAAGAAACATACAGAATACTGGTAATAGATGACCACCCGATTGTTGCTGAAGGCATCATCGCATTGGCCTCGCAACTCGAAGGAGTGACGTGCAAAGGAGCCACTTGTGCAAAAGACGTGGAACAACTGACCCTCAAAGAGAGATTCGACCTTTGCATCATTGACCTTGAACTACCGGATATGAATGGATTCCAACTCATATCCCACCTTCACAGCCAGATACCCAAATGCGGCATTTTAATCTATACCATGCATGAAGAACCTTGGATCATAGCCAAATTATCCACCCTAAACATCAACGGAGCTGTTTCAAAAAATGCCAGCACCAGCGAATTGAGAGACGCCATCAGTACACTGAAAAACGGAACCAGATACTTCAGCAATGTTTTCAGCGAACTGGACAAGGAAAAACAAAACACCCTACCACATGCACTTCCCGAATTGTCGAGACGTGAAAAAGAAGTGCTCGCCTATCTCTCGCAAGGACTGAGCACTTCTGAAATATCCCAATTACTATTTCTCAGCATCAATACAATACAGACTTACCGGAAGCGCCTGATGGAAAAACTGGAGGCCAAAAACGTTGCAGAACTTGTCTACAAGGGGAAGAGCTTATTCTGAGAACACTTGTCATTCGCCCGGACAGTTACAAGCCTCCAGCTTCTCAAGCTTCTCCGTCTGAAAAGGAAGAAAATCAACTTAGCGGATACTCACCGTCATCGGATTGCGCACCTTCTGTGCAAAATCAGCCATGTATCGGTTCCAGGCTTCAGCAGTCTTGATGTCTGCGCGGTCCCAGGCAAAACCCCAGTAATACACGTAGTCGGCACCCGGCTCATAGTCGCTCACAGCCAGTACGTGGCCGTCTGCATTGTTACGCATCTTCTTCTCCTCTGCGGGAAAAAGCACGGTTTTGGCTTCCTTCACAACGGCAGGGAAAGCGGCACCCATAAATATCTTGCCGTTATCCGGCCCGGTAGTGGGGTCTACATACGTCATATAGCCACCGGCGGCATCAGCCACCACAGCACCGTCCGGCTCGTGCAGCACAATACCGGTGACAATGGGCAAGGATTCCTTCAGATTGCTATACGAAACGGCAGTACGGTTCAGATGAGAACCGGCATCCAGCGTAATCAGGCGCGTTTCCACCACCGTAGTATCCCCTTTCACAGCCAGCGGATTGAACTCCAGCTTCACGGTGAAGCGCAACGGGCCGTTGTCCAGCACCTCCTGCGCCTTGTAGCACCACGGATAGATGATGGTGTCGTTCACCATCAGTGCCGCCACTCCGGCTCCCAGCGTGGGGCCTACTGCATAGCAGTCCATGCCATAACCGTGGTCTATATGATAGGAGAATGTGCGTACCAGCTCATCGGCAGCCTTCGGGTCTGTCTTGCGCAGTTCGCCCACCTGCTTCCAGGAGTCTGCATCCAGTTCCTTGGCATACATCTCTTCCAGCACGGGTGACGAAGTGCCCCGCTTCGTGAACAAGTCGTAGCCGAAACCGCGTTCACCCCTTGCCTGCAATGCAGGACCGTAGGCACGGAAGCCCACCAAGTCGTTCTCCCAGGCCATGTCGTCCAGACGTTCGGGATACTGCCGCCCGCAAGCCCTTACCTCCACATCGACGGGAGTACCGGCCTTGACGGTATATGCAGCCGATGCATTGGCAGCTACCGTAGCGGGGAAGATTAATTTGTCATCATAGGTCACTTGGTAGGGAACTTGCTCCCCTTCGACATTCAGAACCACAATCTGTGCGGTGTCTGCCAGATTCAGGCGGCTGGAGATTTCGGTCATGGACACCTCTACCATCTCATCGGAACGGTCCATCGCCAACGGATTGGCTACCGTAACAGTCACCGTCTTGCTATCGTTGCAAGCAAGACAGCAGAGGGCCGCCATACATAATAAAAGAAAGTTTCTCATATAATCATTGTTTTTCCTAATCAGTTGTATAGCTTTCTTTTAGGCGCGGGTTTCGCGGAAAAGACAAGAAAAATCCGTGCAATCCGCGTAATCCGCGCCTAAAAGAAAAAGGTGACAAGTGACATTATCCTGTGCCACTTTATCACCTTCTCAATTATCCTTCAGATTTATTTCGGTTGCTTTCCGATGTAAGCCAAGATACCGCCGTCTACGTAAAGAACGTGTCCATTGACAGCATTAGAAGCTTCCGATGCCAGGAACACTGCCGGACCGGTAAGTTCTTCCGGGTCCAGCCAGCGGCCTGCCGGAGTCTTGGCGCAGATGAACGAGTCGAACGGGTGACGGCTACCGTCGGCCTGCTTTTCACGCAGCGGAGCAGTCTGCGGGGTAGCGATGTAACCCGGGCCGATACCGTTACATTGGATGTTATATTCACCATATTCAGAGCAGATGTTGCGGGTCAGCATCTTCAAGCCACCCTTGGCAGCAGCATAGGCCGATACGGTCTCACGACCCAGTTCGGACATCATGGAGCAGATGTTGATGATTTTACCGTGGCCCTTCTTCATCATGGCAGGCAGAACAGCCTTTGATACGATGAACGGAGCATTGAGGTCGATGTCGATTACACGGCGGAAGTCAGCAGCCTCCATCTCGTGCATAGGAACACGGCGGATGATGCCGGCATTGTTTACGAGGATATCAACAGAGCCTACTTCCTTTTCAATCTGGGCTACCATGGCCTGAACAGCAGGTTCGTCTGTCACATCACATACATAACCGCGTGCCTTGATGCCCTTTTCAGTATAGGCAGCCAAGCCTTTGTCTACCAACTCCTGGTTGATATCGTTGAAACAGATAGTTGCACCTTGCTCTGCAAAAGCTGAAGCGATAGCAAAACCGATACCATAAGAAGCACCTGTAACAAGGGCTACTTTACCTTCCAAAGAAAAATTCAAATACGGATTCATAACGTTAAATTATTAAGTTTAAATAAGTGATATTCTATTTATGTACGATTTGCGAGTAGTTTATACTCAATGGAAACTTTATTTGGGGAGAATGTCTTCCCTATAAGGAAATCGCAGCGAATGCTTTTCGTACCGTAGCTTTTCACATCATCGGGATGCTCGGCATAGCGAATTTCATAGTTCGTTTTCATGATTGCACTACATTTAATAGGTTATAACTTCAGCCATCAAATACACATCGTTTGCGTACACGATGCAAATGTAGCAAAAGAAAATGGAGAAACCGTATAAATTTGTGCCAATTATATAGCAATATCGTTCAAAGAGCCGTAAAAAGAAAAAATCTATACCTATAGCGCCAGCAAGAGGGGAAAAGAATAACAAAAAAACCCACTAAAACTTGCGATTTTAGTGGGTTTTTAGCTGCAAATAGCTGTATCGTGGTTGGACTACCAGGATTCGAACCTGGACAAACAGAACCAAAACCTGTTGTGCTACCATTACACCATAGTCCAAACATAGGGCTTTCTGTTAAAAAGCGGTGCAAAGATAAAAGGAAGCCCCGAAATATCCAAATATTTCGGGGCTATTTTTACTGCCGAAGCATCATTTCCTTAATTACTTCCACAAAACCGCACAATCCGTGTCTGCAAAGAGCCAAATGCAACGCTTGGGGGGAACCGATTCCTATGGGGAAGGATTCCTTGGGAGGCATTTGTCAGACACTGGACTTTCAGCCGTCAGACACCGGACTTTGACGTGTCAGAATCCGGTACTTGAGCCGTCAGAGTCCGGACTTTGACAAGGGCTCTGACAGGATGCGGAAAGGGGACGGATTTATTTGGCGATAATCAGATAGTAATTCTTCTTGCCGCGCTGTACCAGCAGGTATTTCTCGTCCAGCAGGTCGGCTGTCGTAATCACCTGGTCGAAAGCAGCCAGTTTCTCCTTATTCAGAGAAACGCCGCCGCCTTGCACCAGCTTGCGCATCTCGCCCTTGGAAGCGAATACTGCAGCATTATCCACGAACAAATCAACCGCCTTCACACCGGCAGCCAGTGCATCACGGGATATTTCGAACTGGGGAACACCCTCGAACACAGCCAGCAGCGTATCTTCGTCCAACTTCTTCAATGCATCAGAAGTTGCATTGCCAAACAAGATGTTGGATGCATCCACAGCAGCGTTATAGTCCTCTTCGGAATGAACCATGATAGTCACTTCCTTGGCCAGGCGCTTCTGAAGGACACGCAAATGGGGAGCAGCCTCGTGCTCGGCCGTCAGAGCGTCAATCTCCTCCTTGGACAGTGCAGTGAATATCTTTATGTAGCGTTTGGCATCCTCGTCGCTCACGTTCAGCCAGAACTGGTAGAACTTATATGGAGAAGTGTAGCGCGGGTCGAGCCAGATGTTTCCGGACTCTGTCTTGCCGAACTTGCCACCGTCGGCCTTCGTAATCAGCGGGCTGGTCAGTGCAAACACCTCCCCGCCGTTCGTACGGCGAATCAGCTCGGCACCGGTAGTGATGTTGCCCCACTGGTCGCTGCCACCCATCTGGAGCTTGCAGCCTTTGGTTTCATACAGATGAAGGAAGTCGTATCCCTGCAACAGCTGGTAGGTGAATTCCGTGAAGGAAAGACCGTCACGTGCCTCACCGTTCAGGCGCTTCTTTACAGAATCTTTCGCCATCATATAGTTCACGGTGATGTGCTTACCCACTTCACGGGCAAAATCGAGGAAAGTGAAGTTCTTCATCCAATCGTAGTTGTTCACCAACTCGGCACGGTTGGGGGCATCCGAATCAAAATCCAGGAACTTGGAGAGCTGGGCCTTCATGCCGGCCAGGTTGCGCTGCAACGTCTCTTCCGTAAGCAGATTGCGTTCGGCAGACTTCCCGGAAGGGTCACCAATCATACCCGTAGCACCGCCAATCAGTGCCAACGGCTTGTGTCCGCAACGCTGGAAGTGGCGCAAAATCATCACACTGCAAAGGTGCCCGATGTGCAAAGAGTCTGCAGTAGGGTCGAAACCAATGTATGCAGTCACTTGTTCCTTAGCCAGAAGTTCTTCCGTACCCGGCATCATATCGTGGAGCATGCCACGCCATCTTAATTCTTCTACAAAATTCATCGAATGATTAAGTTATCTGATTAATTATTTAAGTGATTATCTATGAATTGTTTGATTCCTATCTTAATCTGCGCAAAAATACGACTCTTTATTCGAAGAAACAACTCTTAGGGTTTAAAAAAGACTTTGCAGACATTTCTCCGGAGTGTTTCTCCAAGCTCCTCGGGAGAGATGCCGCGCACTTCGGCAGCGCGTGCATACAATTCCCCGATGGAAACTTCGCTTTCATCCGTTTCGATGAACAGCCGGTCGGCAGGTACCCGGCGCAAGGCTGCTTCCTGGTATTTCTCCCCGAATGAAAGGTAAAAGCCATGTTTCAGATATTCCTCCGCCAGCACCACCTTGCCACGGAAACCATGTATTATCCACGGATTCGACGGGCGCAAGTCCCGCTTCACCTTCAGCAGTTCATCGACCGCCTTCACCAGATGAATCACCAGCGGCTTTCCCACTTCCTCTGCCAAACATGCCTGGCACCTGAACACTTCCACCTGCAAATCCATCGGAGCATCTGCCAGCTTGTCCAGCCCGGCTTCGCCCACGGCAAGTACTTGGGGATGGCGCACTAACTCCTCCAGACCGCACACCCTGCCAGCCACAGCACCTTCGGCTCCGCAGTGTTCACCTCCACTCCGACCTATACGCCAGGGATGTATCCCCACCGAATACCATCCGCCGCTCTGTGGAGAGAACGTTTCGGGATAGCAATTTGCAATGGCAGTTCCGGGTACTTGCGGAAGCCGGTGTGTATGTATGTCAACTGGAATATTCATGGAACGGGATCATATCCGGAACCTCCCCAGGGATGGCAGCGCAGAATGCGCCTGACTGCCAGACAAACCCCCTTGAAAGGTCCGTGTTTCTTGATGGCCTCCACCGCATATTGCGAACAAGTGGGGGTAAAACGGCATGAAGGCCCTATCATGGGCGATATGCACTTCTGATAGAAATAGATGGGAAGCAGCAGCAGATATGAAAGCAGACGCTTCATGACACCTGCGGAGTTTGCTCAGCTTCAGCATTTGCCGCTACCTTCTCGGCAATGCGTGCCAAAGCTGTCTTCATACGGTCCTCAATGACAGAAGAGTCTACCAACTGGTCCGAAAGATAGATGAAGGCCACGGCCAGACGGCACTTTTTTTCCGTCAGCACGGCCAGCAGTCCGTGTTTGTTCATGCGGTAGGCTTCACGTATCTGGCGTTTCACGCGGTTGCGCTTCACCGCTCGCTTGAAACGGCGTTTCGAAACACTTACAAGAATGGAAATGGGTGCCTCCAGCTCCTCCACCGGCAGATACACCACACGCAAAGGGAAAACCGAAAACGAGCGTGAGCCGCCCGCAAACATCTTCTCTATCACTTTCTTCTTGTCCAACCGTTCGGACTTACGCAAGGTATTTGGCATGGGGTGATGAGTTATAAGTTATGAGTGATGGGTGATGAGTTATGAGTGATAAGTTATGGGGCGATACAAAAACGAGCTACAAGTACCTGGCGACATAAAAGCACAACCACTTGTAGCTCAATTTTATAAATCCATTGTTATGCCTACAAGCTATAAGCAAATCACTCATAACTTATAACTCATAACTCTTTTTACTTTCCTTTATTATTCTCCTTGATAAACATGTCAAGCGCCGCCGTCATTGAGGGTGCCTGCACGCTGGGAGCTTCCAGGTCAAGACGAAGTCCGGCATCACGGACTGCCTGGGCAGTGGTAGAGCCGAATGTTCCGATCTTGATTTCCTTCTGGTCAAAATCAGGGAAATTCTTCTTCAAGGCACTGATGCCTGCCGGACTGAAGAACACCAGCATGTCATAATCAAAAGCCTCATCTGCAGCAAAGTCATTGCTGACAGTACGGTACATGACAGCTTCCGTGTGCTGAATCTTATTCTTATCCAGCAGATTCTTCACGTCATCATTGTGTACATCCGACATTGGTACCAAGTACTTTTCAGTCTTATGCTTAACAATGGAAGGTATCAAATCGTCAATCTTCCCGGTGTTTCCGAAGAAAATCTTACGCTTACGATACTGCACATACTTTTGGATATACAGAGCAACGGCCTCCGTCACGCAGAAATACTTCATTGTTTCGGGAATTGTCACACGCAATTCTGTACACAAGTGGAAGAAATGATCAATAGCATGACGCGAAGTAAAAATAACGGCAGTATGATCCAAGACCGAAATTTTCTGTTGTCTGAACTCTTTCGCTGAAAGGCTCTCCACTTTGATAAATGGGCGAAAATCTATTTTCACACCATACTTCTCGGCGATGTCGTAGTAAGGAGATTTCTCTGATGCCGGTTTCGGCTGCGACACAAGTACTTTCTTAATTTTCAACGTCCTAAAATTTTATTATCAAATAACTGTTTAGCTGCATCACACCTTGATATAACACAAAACAAGGCATGATTTCAAGGGCACAAAAGTACACAATTAAAAGCAAACCGCCATATAAATTGTTACAAAAAAGCTTTAACCACTTGTATAACATCAATATTTTAGCAAAAAAGGCTAAAATCAATCCGATTATTATCGTCAGCTGCAAACTCAAATCAAAATAGACTACGAACAGGGCAAACGGGAAAAGGGCGAATCCCAAGTAATAAAGTAGCGTAGAATAGGACTCAAGCCATAGCGTTGTAACACTTTCGTCAAAAAAAATCCAACCCAGAAAAGAGTAGAGCATCCACTTCAAGCACAAATAGAAGAGACACACACCGATGTAAATCCCCAGCAGAAGCCCCGGCGACACATGACGTACCAGTTCCGGCTGTATATCATTGAAGTAGTTGAAGATACAGACGCCTGCTAGGATGCAGGTCTGCAGGATGAGCAGCAGCAAATAGCGCATATCGGCGGCTGTGGAAGTGGCAAATATGCTGGTACGTTCGCGATGAAGCAGGAAATCCTTCACCAGTTGCAGCAGGAACTTGCGGCTGCGTGACAAGACATAGGCCGACAGAAAGAAACAGCACAAAAGGACCACGGTGATGCCATCGTCCATTCTCGGAGAATATGGAATAGGAATCCCCTCCGTCCCCACTACTGCCCAAGCCATCAACAGCCCTATCATATTGCAGCGAATTTACGGATGGAGGCGTCCCACAAGGGAGTGGTATATATCAGTTCCACGGCTTCCTGCGGTGTCTGCGCCACATGCCAGATGGCACCGTGCTGCGTACGTATGAAGTTTTCGTCCACCGCCTGCCGGAGCATATCGAGCAGAGGGTCGAAATAGTTCTTGACATTCAGTATCACAATCGGGTTCAGATACAGTCCGAGTTGCTTCCAAGTGATGATTTCCAGCAGTTCTTCCAGGGTGCCGCAACCACCGGGCAGGGCGATGACGGCATCGCTCAAGTCGGCCATTGTCTTTTTCCGTTCGTGCATGCTTTCCACTTCCACGAGTTGGGTAAGTCCGGTGTGATGCCATCCCTGCTCCACCATGAAGCGGGGAATGACGCCCGTCACCTCTCCCCCTGCCCGGAGTGCCGCATCGGACACAGCGGACATCAGTCCCATATTTCCCGCACCATTAATCAGGCGAATTTGCCGCTGCCCCAGCAGAGTGCCCAACTCACGGGCTGCATCGAAATAAACGGAATCTATCTTTGTGCTCGAAGCACAATATACGCATACGGAATTTATCTTGTTCATCATCTTGCTACCTCCTTTTTAGGTACCGCCACAAAGGTACATGATTTCGGGGAGATTTGAAACAAATTTCTTTCTTCCCACTTACGACGGGGGATTTTTCATAAATCAATAACGGATTATGTGTGCCGCAGGCACTGATAAGGCACATTAAACAGAGCTACACCCTTTGCCCCGGATAGCTACACCCTTTGGGGTAAATGGCTACACCATGTCAGGGAAAGGGTGTAGCCTTATATAAAAGGTAAAATTCCCTGTTGACATATAGTGATGAAAGCAGGGAATCGTTCACTTTATTGAATCAGAGGACCTTATATATCAATATTCGAGCCAAAAGTAATCCGTCAAGGTCAATCCGATTAATAGGATTATTCCCGCAATAAGCATAGAGACTTGTATTGAAGTAATTTTCAGCAGAAGGGTCCACCGTCGTAAACCTTCCCAGCGCAGCATCATACATGCGTGCCCCATAATCATACAGATTCAACCCCTTCTTGCCATCGTACTCCTTGCCGTTGTATTTATAAGGCTGCACATTGCCTGAACTTGCAAACACACCACCGAAGGGATAGTAATGGTTCGCTTCCTCAACAGCACCGCTGGAACTGAGGACTACGCGGTTGTTTCCCTGATGGTCCTGCAGGTAATAGTGATACTTCTTGTCCGAAAGCGTAACATACCCCTCTTCCGTAAGAAGAAGCTTGGCAACACCGTTTTCATAGACCACATTGCAGCAATACACCGTAGGAACCAGATTGCCCGAACCATCTGCCTCCTTATACATCATGCGCCGCTTGATGCCGTCGGCAGTATAGCCATACTGTATGAAACCGCCGGAAGCAAAAGTGACGCCTGTTGGCAAATTTAATACATTATACGTAATATCGCTAATTCCCTTGTTTAAATCTTTGGTCAAATTGCCGTTCGCATCATAAACGTACTCGTTCGCCTGCTTCACACCGTCCTTGAACTCGAAGCCACCGTTGTAGGCGGAAGCCGTCACGGCATCGTCCACACGGGTCAGCTGATTGCCGTTCAAAGTGTAAGTCAGGTTATCAATCAAACCGTAACTGGAAGCAGCGGTCTGACCGTAACGTTGCAGGGTCTTGATGTTGCCGTTTTTGTCATAGGCGGTTACATTCTCACTGAAACGGTTGGTGTTCGTATTGATGCCGGCTGTTTCACCGTAGGTGGCGTTCATCAGGCGGCTTAATCCGTCATAAGTGAATTTGTAACCGCGGACTGTACTTTCGTTCCCGGACTTCCAGGTCATGCTGCTGATATTGCCATTGTACTTCGCTGTACCCACACCCGTGTTGTAGTACACGTTCTGTGTGAAGCATGTACCGCTGATGCCCGTCAGCCAGCTACGCAGGTTGTAGGCATATGTCAGTTTGTTGATGCTCGTTCCGTGATACTGCTTGGTCAGCAAACGGCCGAAGTTGTCATAAGTGGCATCGTACAGAGTGATTGAAGTGCCGCCAAGACTATGCTGCACTTTGCTTATTCTGTCCGCATGGTCGTAGGTATAGGTATATACTTCCGTGCGCGTGGTCTTTCCGGAAGCGGGAAGTAAATAAAAAACTATCCTAACATGCAAGATATAGTAATATCTGATGTTAGGATAGCAATTAAATAGATTATTTCAAGAATATAAAATACTTATTTATTTAAGATATACAAAACTCCAGTTTCGCAATCTGTATTAAGATAAACTCCATGATGAAATAACAAATAAATCAAATATTTTTCTTCTGGATATGACAAACCAACAGAAAGTACACCTTTCTCATTAAAAAGCAAAGAAATAAGATTTTCTACTTTTCCTTTATAAATTGAATCTATGTATGGCTGTGGAGTTACCATACAGTCCATTTCCTTTAGTGAACAAAATGTAATGCTGTCTATACCCAATGTCTGTTCTAATAAAATTGGAAAAAGTTCATATCGATATTTCTTATTAGCTACCCCATCATTCAGAAATAGGTACATATCTCCTTCTCTTGGAACTATCGAATATACACTATCTTTGTATTCTATATTCATTGCAACAAAAGGGCTTTGCCAAGTAGAATCAACAAACATATCTTCATACCTCTCACTTGTTTTATGTACACACATTACAAATAAGAGATTAATACCCAACATAAGGATAATCTTATTCCAACAGTTTTTGGGGTATTTTCCTTCCACGATATTCCGTTCTTTTTGCATCTCCTGTTCTTTTTCTAATTTTATTCTCAGTATTAATAGCACGAATTTCTCTCATGGGTATTCCATTTCCTATATTTTCATAAGACATAATACCTTTATCTACATCCGACGAATGCTGTAACTCATGGATTAAACCAATTCTTGGTGTCCGATGATTTCCATTAATATCCGTTTTAACATCAGGGTCATAATTTATAATGCTTCCTTGCGGAATGTCTTTTTTAGCTTTTTCTCTATCAAATCCTGAAGAATTAGACTCTCCTCGTTTAGTCCTTGTTATTGAATGAACATTCTTACTTTTCTCCAGTTCAATAATCATCTCACCAATTTCCTTATCATCCTTCTTAAGTTGCTGCAAATCTGCTTTCACGTCCTTTTGATACTTGGTATCAAATCCAAAGAACATTTTCACATTATCTATCAAACCATTCGGGTTCGGATTTACAACAATTGTATCTCCATTCACATCTATGTTATTCACCGGATTATTCGCCCCATACTGATACGGTGACATCGAATAATACTTCTCTGCAAACCTGTCATTCGTCGTAAACCGTCCCAACGCAGCATCATAATGTCTCGCCCCATAATCATACCAATTCAAACCCTTCTTCGTGTCAAACTCCTTACCGTTATACTTGTAAGGCTGGGTATTGCCTGTAGTGCCAAACACACCACCGAAAGGGTAGTAATGGTTCGTTTCCTCCACAGTACCTGACTGGTTGATTACTACACGGTTGTTACCTTGATGGTCCTTCAGATAGTAATGATACTGCTGGGTACCGGTCAGGTTGATGTAACCCTCTTCTGTGAGTAACAACTTCTGAGTACCATTTTCATAGATCACATTACCGCAGTAGTCAGTCGTTGTGGTTGTACTACCTATCTTATGGACTGTTCTCAGTTTCGTGCCGTCAGCACCATAAGTATAGGTGATTGTGCTACCATCACTGAACGATACCGTACTGGGCAAATTTAATACATTATATTGAATATCGGTGATTCCCTTATTCAAATCTTTCGTTAAATTACCATTGGCATCGTAGGCATACTCCCCTGCAGCGCTTGCACCGTTCACAAAGGCAGTGTTTGTACCGTATGCAACGGTACTCACCGCATCGTCCACACGGCTCAACTGATTACCGGTCAATGTGTAAGTCAGGTTGTCTATCAGGCCGTAGGCACTGGCACCAGTCTGGCCATAGCGTTGCAAACTCTTGATGTTACCGTTCTTGTCATAACCCGTAACGTTCTCCGAGAAGCGGTTCGCATTCGTGCTGATACTTGCTGTCTCGCCATAGGTAGCGTTCAGCATCCGGTCAAGACCGTCATAAGTGAATTTGTAACCGCGGACTGTACTTTCGTTCCCGGACTTCCAGGTCATGCTGCTGATATTGCCATTGTACTTCGCTGTACCCACACCCGTGTTGTAGTACACGTTCTGTGTGAAGCATGTACCGCTGATGCCCGTCAGCCAGCTACGCAGGTTGTAGGCATATGTCAGTTTGTTGATGCTCGTTCCGTGATACTGCTTGGTCAGCAAACGGCCGAAGTTGTCATAAGTGGCATCGTACAGAGTGATTGAAGTGCCGCCAAGACTATGCTGCACTTTGCTTATTCTGTCCGCATGGTCGTAGGTATAGGTATATACTTCCGTGCGCGTGGTCTTTCCGCTGGCAGTATGTGTATGTGTCACACCAGACGGCTTGTCGGAGAAAGTATAAACCGTACTTGTGATGTCGTAGCCACTGAGCAAGTTGTTCTGCACACTTTTCGTCATGCGCCCTTTGATGTCATAATAGAAAGCCTTATAGATCTTAGTGCTACTGCCAAAAACCGTAACGGCACTGCCGGTAAGAGAACCCCTGCCGTAGCCGGAAGTATCTTTGGTGAACTGGCCCGTAGGAAGTCCGGTACCACCCACAAAGCCGTAACCGTCATAGTAGCTCTGCACAAGCACGGTAGGACTGGAAGAAGGATTCTTACCCGTATACTCCCCCTGCAGGGTCAGCCGTCCCAGACTGTCGTACAAATAATACATATAGGAAATGTTATCCAGATAGGAAGTGCCCGTGCTGTTAAGCATCCGGAGAGTACGGATGTAGTCCTGCATGACCTACACAGAATTCTTCATTTGATAGACCTAAAAAACTATCCTAACATACAAAATATAGCATATCTGATGTTAGGATAGTAATTAAAGAGATTTTTCTTGAAGTAATCAACCTATATCAGGAGAAGATACAATATAAATGCAACCTGATTCACAATCAATATCTACGCAATAACCACATCTATGTAAAATATCAATAACATACCGTTGTTCCGGCAAAGTCAATATTCCATCTTCACAAGATGGAATAAACCATACATCATCAAAATAAGCAGAAAGTAATCCTTTCACTCCTTCATTCTCATAAATTGAGTCTATACGATATTGAGGAATAACTATATAATCTTTCAGTTGTATAAATGAAAGACTATCTACTATTAAAGTATCTTTGTACGAAAGTTCAATGAACTCTTTCTTTGGAAGTTTCAATTGAGGAATTGTCTTTTTACCTTCTTCCTCCAATATGGAAAATAATTCTACACTTTCCAACACTGTACAATAAGTAGAATCTTGCCATTTTATATTTACTGACATTAAAGAAGTTATAGGTACTCTATCAAGATCAGAAACCATCATCGCTTTTTCAGAATGCTTATACACTATATGAAAGAAGAAAGCGATTCCTCCAATTACAACAACTAAAGGTATAATTATGTTACTCCAATAGTTTTTTAGGTATTTTCTTTCCACCATATTCAATTCTTTTAGGATCACCTGTTTTTCTTCTAATCTTATTCTCTGTATTAACAGCGCGTACCTCCATTAGTTTTATACCATTTTCCGTTGTTTCATAAGTGGCAAATTTCTTGTCTACATCAAACGAATGCTGAAGTTCATGACTCAATCCGACTCTTGGAGTTCTCATTTCTTTTTCATTTCGACTCCTTCTTCTATTATTGGGATCATAATGGATTATACTGCCTTGTGAGATTTTCATTTCAACCTTTTCTTTATCAATTAGCGTTGAATTAGAAGCCCCTTTCTTAGGCATTGTAATATAATGAATATTCTCACTATCTTCCAACTCAGTGATAATATTAGCGACTCCTTTATCATCTTTCTTAAGTTGCTGCAAATCGACTTTCACATCCTTTTGATACTTAGTATCAAATCCAAAGAACATTTTCACATTATCTATCAAACCATTCGGGTTCGGATTTACAACAATTGTATCTCCATTCACATCTATGTTATTCACCGGATTATTCGCCCCATACTGATACGGTGACATCGAATAATACTTCTCTACAAACCTGTCATTGGCATGGCACCTTCCCAACGCTGCATCATAATGCCTTGCCCCGTAGTCATACCAGTTCAAGCCTTTCTTCGAGTCATACTCCTTGCCATTGTACTTGTAAGGCTGAGTATTGCTTGTACTTGCAAATACGCCGCCAAAAGGATAGTAATGGTTCGTTTCCTCTACCGTGCCGCTCTGGTTGATTACTACCCGGTGATTCCCCTGATGGTCTTTCAAGTAATAGTGATACTTGTTGTCACTCAAAGTTACATAACCCTCTTCGGTAAGAAGCAACTTCTGGACTCCGTTTTCATAGACCACGTTTCCGCAATAGTCCGTCGTCGTGGTGGTAGTACCTATCTTATGGACTGTTCTCAGCTTTGTGCCATCGGCTCCATAAATATAGGTGATAGTACTTCCGTCACTGAACGTTACTGTATTTGGCAAATTTAAACAATTATATGATATACCGGTAATATTCTTGTTTAAATCTTTAGTTAAATTGCCGTTGGCATCGTAGGTGTACTCGTTCGCCTGCTTCATGCTGTCCTTGAACTCGAAGCTGTTATTGTAGACGAAAGCTGTCGCGTTCTCGCGGAAACGGTTAGTGTCTGTACCAATGATTGTAGTATTATCATAGGCGGCGTTAACATTTGCTTTAAAGCTCATTGAATAAATTTTGCCATTGGGCCTTCATTACTCCACTTGGCAAGTTAGACTGCTAATATTTCTATTATAGTGGGTACCCTATAAAAAGAAACAGCGGATGTTTCCACCCGCTGTAATAGAATTGTTATAAAAATATTATTCAATTATTTGTTTTTTATTTTTAATATAAAATAGAATAAGAGCATAATAAAAACCTCAGATAATACACCTGGTAAATATAGAAACCCTATCATTATATCAAAATTAAAACGCCAAAATATAAAGAAAATAGTAGAAAGAGAGACAACAAGTATCAATTGCAGGCAACAATATAATAATGTCGTTTTAAGATTAAGCCTCAAATTCAATAATAATAATAAGAAGAACAAAACCGTTCCTAAAACAAACGTTATTGATCCTACAAATAATTCAACTGAAAATAAATCTCCTAATGATATACTTTGACTTTCCATATCTATTCAATTTTAACTTGTCTCTTTTTAGGATCATAATTTAGTGACTTAAAATTATCTTGATACTCTTTAACTATACTATTGGGCCTTGGATCTATAATTACTGGTGCCTTATCTTTTACAGATGGGTCTTGTTTCAAAACATCAGCCGCAAAAGTTCCACAATTATTATTCCTTAATGAATACTCTTTCCTCTTTGAATTAGCATTCTCCGCTATTTTTGATTCTGCATAGTTTTTCATTTCTTTAAACTTATCACTTTCAATATATGCTCCTTCTATTCTTCCGGCATGTCCCGCTTGTTCAGATATTGGAAAATCCAGTGTAAGCTGCCCCCTAAAACCAAGCGATTCTGCCCCCTTAAA
>ENA-UOJC01000096-UOJC01000096.1-human-gut-metagenome-genome-assembly--contig:-C104-NODE-96-length-148586-cov-30.396032_pt1 | contig 148586 bp, 125 predicted proteins | sample MGYA00242339_ERZ723886 | MGnify/ENA metagenome assembly ERZ723886 | reverse complement strand
TCCTTGCGAAACTTTGGACACACACGCTAAGGCATCCTTGCCTCCTTATGAACGCCCAAAGGCTTTGCGTCCTGCAAAGCCTTTGGGCGTTCATTTCAGCCATCCGTGCCTCCTTATGAACGCTCTGTTGGCTTTGCGTCCTGCAAAGCCTTTGGGCGTTCATTTCAGGCATCCGTGCCTTGCTTGCCCCTCCCGTTGCACTAACTTCTGACCATTCACCGAGTTTATAATCTGTCAACTATCAACCGTAACCCAAAGCTTAAATTCCTTACAAATTGTTTATGATAAGCACTACAATATTTCGGGAGGAGCGAGCTCCTCCCCTACGAAAAGCGAGGGTGACAGTGCGGATGCGAAACAAACAGTACTTTGGAAAGAAGTGAGTGAGGTGGTGATTTTCGAAGGATAGTGCGTTTTTTTGAAAGGTCAATGTCAGTGCAGTTGCACAGATACACTCACGAAAATATTAACTCATTGTCGGCAAGGAAGGTGTTTCAGGTGGTGTTGGTGATATATTTCACTGTGTGGCTTTAATAATAATCGGTTTTCGACAGTTTGAGCCGCTATGATTATATCATGGCGGCTTTCGTGCAACTTGTACATTTATTAACGTTTTTTTGGTGTATTCCACCAAACACACCGCTTTACTTCTTGACTTATTACAGCATTTGTGATAAAATCAGATTATCAAAATGTAAGTTCAAGAGGTGTTCCTTATGAAAAAAAATAAAGGCTGGTTGAAAAAGAAAGCGCAGAGCCAGGTAGTTGTAATAACATTTTTATGCGTTGTATGCTGTATAATGATGCTGGCTACCATTGCCGTATGCACTGTCAACATTCTGACAATGGCAGGTCACGACGACCCTGTTTATCATTCTTCGATAATGCTGTCACTGATAATCGAGGGAATAGCGCTTATCGTTACTGCGGCATTTATCCTGCTTTGCATTTATGTAAGAAAAGCAATAGTAAAGCCTATCAGAAAAATCAGCAACGAACTTAATAACTTCTCAGAGGGTATTCTTTCCGCTGAATTTGACGTCAAGATAAACGACAGCGATATAGGAAAGCTCGCAGGCTCGCTCAATACTGCAAAGTGGTATCTGAAGAAAATGGTCGATGAGCTTACATATCTGCTGACTCAGATGTCATACGGCAACATCAGCTTTACCATTAACTATGATTACAAGGGCGAATTTACTCCCATAAAGTCGGCATTTGAGCAGATACTTGTAAATCTTAATGACTCGTTTTCAAGAATACAGAAGGCAGGAACTATGCTATACGATGCCTCCGAGCAGGTATCAAGCGGTTCGCAGGCGCTTGCACAGGGCACAAGTGAGCAGGAAGCCTCTATCCGTGAACTTTCAGACTATGTAAGCGATATTTCAGGCAAAGTAAACAAGAACGCCGAAAACGCAAAGAATGTAAGCGAAATTTCAGATACGGCAACCAATGACCTTAAGGAAGGCAACGCAGAAATGCAGAAGATGCTTGCCGCTATGAAGATCATAGACGAAAAATCAGTCGAGATCGAAAAGATCATCAATACGATCGACAACATCGCATTCCAGACGAATATACTTGCCCTTAATGCCGCTGTAGAGGCCGCAAGAGCAGGTGAAGCCGGCAAGGGATTCGCCGTTGTTGCAGACGAGGTAAGAAACCTTGCGAGCAAGTCCGCAGAAGCCGCACAGACAACAAGCGAGCTTATCGGCAGCACTATAGAGGCGGTTTCAAACGGTACGGCTATCGCAGATTCAACCGCACAGACTATTGAAAGCGTTATGGAGCGTTTCAGCAATGCAAACGCACTTATCAACGAAATATCGGACGGCTCGGCACAGCAGGCATCTATGGTTGACCAGGTGCTTTCAAGCGTAAGCCAGATTTCAGCGGTTGTTCAGAACAATGCCGCCACAGCTGAGGAAAGTGCAAGTGCAAGCACACTTACAGCCGCTCAGGCGAAAGAACTTCAGAAGATGGTCAAGCAGTTCCATCTGCGTGAGGACGGTCAGGTTCATCTTGAAGGACCTATGGAAGAATAACAGGAATAGCAAACAAAAGCAGGCTGAAAATGCCTGCTTTGTTTTTACGGAGAATTTTATGACTACACAGGAATTTGAACACAAGGGAATGCACTGCAAGAAATGGCTTTCCGATAACGAAAAGGCGAAAATACAGATAATTCACGGGCTTGGCGAAATGTCGGAATACTATGAGCAGTTCGCAAAATATATTACCGCCAAAGGAATGTCGGTATATCTTTGCGAATACCGTGAACACGGAAGAACGGCACTGCCTGCGGATATAGACAATATCGTTCAGACCGCCGCTAAGGAATGCGGTGATTTTTCGTCATACGTTCACTCGGAAAGTGACACACCGCTGTTTCTGCTCGGTCACAGCCTGGGCGCACAGATGGCTCAATATGTTATTTGTCACTGCGATAGCTCGCTTTACAGCGGAGTTATACTTACGGGCTGTCCGTATATACATGATACGAAAGCGCTTTTGTCGGACATAGAAGCGGAAATTTCCGAAAAAGGCGCAGATGCTCCGAGTATGGATGTATTCCTGAAGCTGTTCGGAAAGGTTGCAGAGCCTTTTCCGGAAAAATGCACGGTATCCTGGGTGACATCCGACCTTGAGCGTGCTTTATATTATGAAACTCTCCCGTATACCAACAAAATGTACAGCTGTCGCTTCTACAGAAGCTTTTTACAGCTTGCAAGCGAAGTACAGCGCAAGGATTATCTTAAGAATGTTTCACCGAAACCGCCCTTTCTTTTAATGAGCGGAACACAGGATATGGTGGGCGATAAAGGCGCTTATGCAAAAGAAAAAGCCGGTATTCTTATCGAAAACGGCTTTGATGTCAGACTTGAAATATTTGACGGAATGCGTCACAGTATACTGCAGGAAGTGCAGAGGGAAAATGTATACCGTTTGATTTATGAGTTTATAAGAGAGAATATATAACTGAAGCATCCGGTTTTATCCGGATGCTTCAGACTGTCGATAAACCTATACAATTTTTGAAAATGGGGTTTGGGGCGAAGCCCCAAGCGGGGTGAGGGCGGCAGCCCCACACTCAGCCCCTTCCCGAGGGGAAGGGGTTTGGGGATTCGGCAAGGATGCCGAGATAGAACGCCCAAAGGCTTTGCAAGGACGCAAAGCCCACAAAGCGTTCTTAAAGGGATTAGAGAATTTGCTCTATTTTTATAAATACAGACTTTTTCTATAAACTGAAGCATCCGGTTTTATCCGGATGCTTCATCGTTCTTATACTTTACCCTTTCCTGAGTAGCAAAGGTAAGTCTTTTTGATCTGCGCTCTGCTCCTGCTCCGTATCAGTACGCTGTCGCCGTTGTCCAGCCTGAACTGTTCGTCAACCGCCGTGACATGATCCATATTGATGATATAGCTCCTGTGGCATCTGAGAAAGCGTGACTTTTCATCGACCATCTGCTGTTCTATGTCATCAAGCTTCATATAAAGCGGATATTCTTCATCGGCAGTGTGAAGTATACAGCGGTTATTGCGGCTTTCTATATAGATAATATCGCTGTACATAATATTGACATAGCTGTTGCGTACCTTTATCCTGATATAGTCCCTTACATAATGCTCAAGCACTCTGTCAAGAACGCTTTCTATTCTTTCGCCGCTGAATGGCTTCAGAATATACCCGTTTGCCTTGACGCTGTAGCTTGCTATTGCATATTCGGGAGTGATAGTAGAGAATATCAGCAGGTTATCGTAGCCCTCGTTTCTTAGCTTTCCTGCAACGTCTATGCCAAGCTCATCCCCGACATATATATCCATAAAAACAATATCGAAAACTGTTCCGTTTTCAAAATCGGAAAGCAGTTTTGTGCCTGTTTCGTAGGTAATGATACTGCACGTCATTTTACGCTTCTTGAAATATTCATTTATCAGAAATTTAGACAGTATGCAGTCTATAGCACTGTCATCGCATATCGCTATTGTCATTACTGATCGATCCTTTACCGTTTCGGAAATTATCTACGCTTATATTTTAGCATACTTTTGTCAGCAATGCAATACTACCGCAATGTAATTTGAAAATTCAATAAATTCGACAAATTATATACTGAGGATTTATCTTCTCATGTTTACGCCCACGTTCCGTTTCTGAACACGGGTATCTCTGTGCCGTCCTCGCAAATGCCTGTTATATCAAGGTCATCCGAGCCTATCATAAAGTCAACGTGTATTATAGAATCGTTTACGCCAAGAGCGTGAATCTCGTCAAGAGTCATATTTTCGGCTCCCTCGATTACCTCCTGAAAGCCCTCGCCTACCGCAACGTGACAGCAGGCATTTTCATCAAAGAGGGTATTCATAAACAGAAGTCCGGAACGGTTTATCGGAGATTCCTTAGGAACAAGCGCAACCTCGCCGAGCATTGAAGCGCCATTATCCATAGCGAACATCTTCTTCAGTATTTTCTCGCCCTGCTTTGCTTTACAGCCGGATACCCTGCCGTTTGTGAATTCTACCTCAAAGCCGTCTATCAGGTTGCCCGACCAACTCAGAGGCTTCGTGGCGACAAGTTTGCCCTCGCACTTGCCTTTCATCGGGCTTATGAACACTTCTTCGGTCGGCATATTCGGAACGTAAGCCGCTCCGTTTACACGGTTTATGTCAGCCGCACCGCACCACTTTGCCCCGGGAATAAGCTGTACGGTGAAATCCGTGCCGTTACTGCTACTGTATCTGAGGGATTTAAAGCGCTTGCTGTTGAGCCAATCGGCTTTTTCCCTCATAGTATCGGTATGCTGTTTCCACACCTGCTCCCAGTTTTTATTGCCGTCAAGATAAACGCAGGAGAAAATTGCGTTCCAGAGTTTTTCCACTGCGGTATCGCTGTCATCGTCAGGGAACACCTTCTTTGCCCATTTGGGTGAAGCGGCAGCAACTATCAGCCACTGGTGCTTGCCGTCTATCTCATCACGGTATTTCTTAAGCACCTTTGAACGCATCCTGCCTACCGTTGCAATTACGTCCGCAGGAATGCCGCTCAGCTCATCGGGGTCGGCAGATTCTATAAAAATCCTTGCAGGCAGATCCTTCACCATCTGCTTCTGTCTTTCTTCTTCCCAGCTAAGAACAGTACCAAGCGTTTCTACCGAAGCATTTTCGTAATGAAGCCTTTCTACAGCGCCGCAGCTCCAGAACATCTCAACATAGCTTGCGCCTGCATTGTAGCACTCCTTTGCAACGAGGGTGGCAAGCTCGTATTGGTCAACCTCTGCGTAAAGGCGTACCTTCTGCCCTTTCTGAACATTTGCGCCGACCTTTACCATTAATTTTGCATATTCGCTTAACATATTTTTATCCATCTGTAACCTCCGTCGGTTTGCGGTTTTCCCGATATTCTCTGCATTATACGGCGAATTATCCGTTAGCATTATATAACCGACATTAACTATTATAGAACTCTTTGCCTGACGTGTCAAGAACATCTTATCTGTGTATATTCTTCTTCAATTATCGCAGAATAGGACAAGGAGGTAATTTTTATGGACGAAATGTTTTGTTTTCAGTGTCAGCAGACGGCACACAACGAAAAATGCAACGGAAAAGCAGGCGTATGCGGTAAGAAAAGCGATACCGCAAAAGCGCAGGACGAACTTATCGGTGCGCTTATAGGCCTTGCAAAAGCGGCGGAGTGCGGTACTCCTACAAACAGCACAGACCGCCTTGTTCTGAAAGGGCTTTTCACGACTATCACAAATGTCAGCTTCAATACAAAAACCGTAAATGAACTGACAGCAGAGGTCGAGGAGGAGAAACGAAAAATTTGCAAGAGCAAGGTTGACAACTACGACCTTTCAAGGTTATGGGAAGCAAGCGATGATATTCGCTCGCTGAAATCGCTTATTCTGTTCGGCATCAAGGGTATGGCGGCGTATGCGTATCATGCTCTTGTGCTTGGTAAAACCGACAGCGAGGTAAATTCCTTCTTCTACACGGCACTAAGGGCGATCGAGGGCGAAAGCGATCCGGACAAGCTGTTAGGTCTTGTGCTTAAAACAGGCGAAGTGAATTTCAGGTGCATGGCGCTTCTTGACAGCGCAAATACGGAGAGCTACGGTAATCCCGTGCCTACTGTCGTTCCTCTGACGATAGAAAAAGGTCCGTTTATAGTGGTCAGCGGTCACGATCTGCATGATTTAAAGCTGTTGCTTGAACAGACGGAGGGCAAGGGTATAAATATCTACACCCACAGTGAAATGCTCCCTGCACACGGGTATCCCGAACTCAAAAAATACAAGCACTTAAAGGGCAACTTCGGCACGGGCTGGCAGAACCAGCAGTCTGAGTTTCACAATATTCCCGCTCCGATACTGTTCACCACCAACTGCATTATGCCGGTAAGGCAGAGCTACAGCGACAGGGTTTTCACAACATCCGTGGTATCTTACCCTGAGCTTGTCCACATCGGTGACGATAAGGATTTTTCTCCCGTTATAAAAAAAGCACTCGAATGCGGCGGATATGACGAGGATAAGGAAATGACGGGCATGAACGGCGGTCATACGGTTATGACGGGCTTTGCGCATAATGCCGTACTGTCAAGAGCGGATGAGATAGTAGCGCTTGTAAAGCAGGGAAAGATAAAGCACTTCTTCCTTATCGGCGGCTGTGACGGCGCAAGTCCGAGCAGAAGCTACTACACGGATTTTGCAAAAGCGACACCGCCCGATACGCTTATCCTGACGCTTGCCTGCGGAAAGTACCGTATAAATGACCTTGACCTCGGTACAATCGAGGGTATACCGAGAATACTCGACTGCGGACAATGCAATGACGCATACAGCGCTATAAGAATCGCACTTGCACTTGCGGATGCTTTCGGCTGTTCGGTGAATGACCTGCCGCTGACACTTGTCCTGTCATGGTATGAGCAGAAGGCTGTCTGCATACTGCTGACGCTTTTATATCTTGGAATAAAGAATATTTTCCTCGGCCCTACTCTGCCTGCGTTTGTTTCGCCGGGAGTGCTTGATATACTCGTAAAGAACTACAACATCACGCCGACCGACGTTCCGGAAAAGGACCTTGCGAAAGCGCTCGGCAGAAAATAATCACACAAATATATAAAATCCGCCACAATTCAGGTATTGATTTTTCCTGCCTGCTGTTATAATAAAGCTGTAAACAAGGGAAATTGCAGGGGCTTACCCTGTACGGTGCCGAAAAGAACAAGGAGGAAAACCATGAGAAATTTTGACGGATTTTATAAGGGTATAGACCTGGGCGGTTGGATCTCGCAGTGTGGAAACAAGTACAATGACGAACATTATTCCACCTTCATAACCGAAAAGGATATTGAAAAGATAGCTACAATGGGACTTGATCACGTCCGTATGCCTGTAGATTACAATGTTATCCAGACGGATGACGGCGAAATCATCGAAAGCGGAATGGCTTACATTGAAAGCTGTGTCGGCTGGTGCAAAAAGCACGGTCTTAATATTGTTATAGATCTGCACAAGACCTGCGGATATATCTTTGACGATCCGAGCTATTGCGGATTTTTCGGCAACGAAAAGCTGCAGGATCAGTTTGTATATCTGTGGCAGGAGATAGCAAGGCGTTACGGAAATGACAGTCATATAGCGTTCGAACTTCTCAACGAAATCACAAGCGCAGATTTCACAGATTCGTGGAACAAGATAGCAAGCCGTACCGTAAAGGAGATAAGAAAAATAGCGCCCGAAACAAAAATAGTCATCGGCGGTATCTTCAACTCGAGCATTTACGGCCTGACGCTCCTTGACATTGATTGGGATGAAAACATAGTGCTGACATTCCACTGCTACAATCCGCTTGTTTTCACTCATCAGGGTGCCGGCTGGGTAGATCGCCTTGATAAGTCATACCGCACGAAATTCCCTGCTACAGCCGAAAAGCTTCTTGCGGACAGCAGAAAATATTTCGGTGAGGATTTCACTTCGGATTTTGACGGTATAACAGGTATGATTGACAGCGGCTTCTTTGTAAAGATGTTTGCCGACGCTGTAAAGGTAGCGGAAAAGCTGGAGCTTCCTCTTTACTGCGGTGAATACGGCGTAATAGACAGAGCTGACCCCGAAAGCACGCTGAACTGGTTCAGAATGATAAACGAAGCATTTGAACAGCTTCATATCGCCCGTGCGGTATGGTCGTACAAGGAAATGGATTTCGGCATAACGGACGAGCATTATGCGCCGATTTATGACGAACTTATAAAGGTGCTGTAAAGCATGAGATTAAAAAACCGATGCCAAAAAGCATCGGTTTTAGCTTTAGGAAAAGTATTGTATTTGATGTGCTTCTGCTATATCGTTCAGCTCTGACTATGATAGCAAGCTACCGATAGTTCTTTTTGTCGGATAGCACTTCTCGGGTTCGCTATTCGAGTGGGTACACCTGTCAATATGAAAGAGGGAGACAACCAAAGGGATCAGGGAGAGTCTGAGCCTCGCTTACGCAAGGCTCGTGCACTCCGCTAAAGCTCCGCTGGACTTGACAGCCCAGTGAAGCGAAGCGAAACGTCCGAGTGCTTGCGTAAGCAAGACTCAGCCCTATACTCTTAGGTTCTCTCCCAAATCAGTTATTCCTCTTGAGCGACGAGAGGAGCGGGAGCATTGCTTTAGCAATGCTCAGCGTGGCATCCCTCTTTCCTTACTCACACCCCCACCCCGTCGGGGTGTTGGCTAAACTCGAATAACCACCGGAACATTTTATGTCCTGTTAATGCAGGGACGCTTAACGCTACATGTCCGCAGGTTAGTACATATATCTCAGGTTAGTGGCGTTTTTTTGAAGGGTCAATGTCAGTGCAGTTGCACTGATACACTCACGAAAATATTAACGCCTTGTCGGCACTGAAAATGTTTTCGGCGGTGGTGGCGATATATTTCACTGTGTGGCTTTAATAACAATCAGTTTATCGTCAGTCCGAAAAACCGATGCCCAAAAAGCATCGGTTTTTTGTGTTTATTTTTCTCCGTCGGGTCTGAAGGTATGTTCCTTGAATGCTATGCAGTTTCCGCCTATGCGTTTTGCAACGCTCTGGGAGCGCATCGCCCTGACATATATATCGTCATAGGTATCGCCGGGCATACCTCTTGCGGCGCTTACTGTCGCCGTTATGTTACGGTAACGGCTTGCCTCTGGGAACGGTATCTTCATATCCCTTACGGCACTGCGTATCTCCTCGCTGAGTACAATTGCCTCCTTATCGGCTTTTACCGTAAGGCAGACAAGGATAGTATCGCCCTCATATCTGCAGATAATATCCGTCTTAGACTTTGATATTATCTTTACGCAGTTGGCTACGGCAAAAAGCACTTCATCGGCTTTTTCCGTGCCGTAAATGCGGTTGTATTCCGCAAAGTTGTCTATATCGACAAGCAGCAGTGCAATGCTGTTGCCGCTTCTGAGAAGCTCGGTCGCCTTTTCTATGCCGTATGCCCTGTTATAAAGGTCTGTACGGCTGTCCATGACCGCCGACATCTTCATCCTCTCTCTGTCGTCCTTTATACGCTTTGAATTTATCATTCTGGCGGTGTAAAGGCTGTACATCGAGCAGGATATAAAAAAGCCGAGCAAGGCAAGTCCCCACACTGTGAACGGGTAATAGCCCGAAACATCGTTTATATTACAGAGTATCGTATACCATACGGGGATTATTCCGAGGAAGAACGCCGATGCGGCAGGTGCGAAAACGGGAACGGCGGCGAAAACCATTATTGTTACCGCTGTCTGCGAAAGTCCGGTCGCCCCGAAAATACAGCCGGTGACCTTTATACAGTATGAAATCAGATAAAGTCCCCAGAATACATAAGGATAATATGACGGGTATTTTCCGCTGAAATAAAATCCGAAGCCTACACCGCACACTGCGGTGAACAGTATCAGCACCTCTCCTGCAATCTCTGCCGAGCCGCCGTCGGTAATTACATTCTCGAACAGAACCGACATAAACGTGCAGATTATCATTATGATTGCCGCTATCGGAATGATACGGCAGTTATATCGTGATATGCAGGCGGCGAGCAGACTTTTTCCGCTTTTGCCCTCTATCTTCTGAGTAGAAAACTTTGCCGCAGTTGCCATAGGCAGACGGTTTTTAATTTCATTTGCTCCGAGTGAAAACAACTCTGTAACTTTCATTATTTTTTATTCCTTCCGGGAATTATCCTCACCGTTATCCGCCGGTTCGGTGAAATTTCTTCCGCAATGCTCGCAGAAGGACGAATTGCCGTTTATCTTTGCGTGGCAGAACGGGCATTCGTCATAGTGCTGAAGCTGAACGCTTCCGTTGTCGATTTCAATATCGTCAATTTCGGGGTTGTCTGTAAACAGGCTCTTACGCTTTCTGAAATAAATGTAATTAAGCAGTGATGCGACACCAGAAAATGCTATCATCACTATCATATTTCTGATAGTATCGCCGAATGTATAAACCTCCGGATAGACCATAGCATTAAGGCATCCTGACATAAGCTGTCGCACGCCGTTTATAACAGGAACAGAAATCAGAAATGCGACTATCAGATTATATCCCGACACTGCGAGCGTACCCATTCGTTTGAACACAAGCACACACAGCACAAGAAGATAGACCGTTACCAGAAAATCCGCTACGGCAATTACCGTGAATAATTCCATATTTATTCCGGACGTTCCGGACATTTCGGCAAAGGCAGCCTGTATCTTTTCGATGGCTTCGGGATTGTTAATTGTGGCGGCTATAAGAATATAGCTGATTATACCCGATATGCAGTTAATGATATTGAATATCATCGACACATAGCGGAAAAATTTAAACCACCTGAGCGGCAACGGATAATAATCCATTCTTAGCTTTGCACGATATTTTCTTAATTCACGTTCATTCTTTTTTGCGTTTTCATCCATTTTGTTAAGTCCTTTCAATCACTGAAAAGGCTCCTTCTGTTTTTGAAATATCTTAAATTCAGAATGAGCCATACTGCCATAAATACTACTGAGAAAATTGCGAAAAGTATATTTGTTATGCTGACTTCATAGCCGTCAACACCGCTGAACAGCGCAACTCTGAAAAGCTCGCTTGCCGAAGTGCTTACAGCGTTTACACACGAGGTATAGATGAGGAAAAATTTAAGGAAACCGTAAGATTTTTGCGTCAGCTCGGAAAGCTGTCTGAACATTATGACGCAAAGAGGAACAACAGCCGCAAGCAGTACCGACATTACGATATTGTATGCAATAAAGCCGGGTATTGCGGCGGAGTTTGCCTGTTTCTGCACTTCATCGCTGAATGACGCAAATACCGACACAACGCATACTATAGCCGAGTAGCCCGACATAACAGCCTGCAGTACCGTTATCACAGTCTTGAATATGCGAAACCAAGTGACAGACAGCGGATAGTCATACAGCTTCTGATTTGCATAGCGCATTCTGTCACTGCGGCTGTTTATCACGGGCTTCTTAGGTTCTGTCTTGTATGAACTGTTCTTTCTCTTTGCTTTTGACATCTCTTGTCGTTTTCCTTTCGTTTGCCTGAAATAATCGGATTAATTGTCCGCCTGCTCCGCCTTATCGAAATGTGTGCAGGTTATATTGACAAGGCACTTTCTCGGACAGGCAGATACGCAGGTGCCGCACGAGGTACATTTGTCATAGTCGATAACAGCGTGGTTATCCGCAACGATAACCGCACCGTGAGGACATTTTTTCTCGCATATCTTACAGCCGATACAGCCGTTTGTACATACCGTTCTTGTGACCTTGCCGCTGTCCTTTGACGAGCAACGCAGAGCAACTGTGCTTGTTTCTTTTCGGAGGAATATAAGGTGATTCGGACAGGCGGTAACGCACTTTCCGCAACCGCCGCACTTAGCAGGGTCAACCACCGCAACGCCGTCAGTAATCGTAATTGCGTCATTACCGCAAACCGCTGCGCAGTCGCCGTAGCCGTCACAGCCGAAGCGGCATTCACCCTTGCCGTTGTAGAATTTCTCAACAGCGGCGCAGGACTTTGTTCCTGTGAATGTAAATCTGTCCTTAGTCGCTTTTTCACAGCCGTTGCAACGAACATAGGCTACCTCACGGATAAATTCTCCGCCCTTGGTACCCATTATTGCGTTTATCTTCTTCATAACATCCGCTCCGCCCGGCTTACACAGGTTAGTCGGAGCGCCGTCATGAGCTACGGCGGCGGCATAGCCTGCACAGCCTGAATAACCGCATCCGCCGCAGTTTGCACCGGGAAGTGCCTCAGTTATCTTTGCCTCGGTTTCATCTGTCTTTACAGCCAGCACCTTTGACGCTATCAGCAGTAATATACCCGAAAGTGCGCCGAAGCCGAGAAATATAAGTATAGGTAAAATATATTCTTTCATCGTCTTTCCTTTCGCTTAACCGCCGAAAATTCCGTCAACTACGCCGCCGAAGCCTATGAACGCAAGCGATACTATCGAAGCCGCCATAAGCGTTATCGGCGCACCCTGAAGTGCCTTAGGTATATCACAGCGTTCAAGTCTTGAACGTACACCTGAGAATATTATCATAGCTATCATAAAGCCAAGACCCGCACCGAACGAGTTTACAACGCTCTCTAAAAGGTCGTAGTCTTTTGTAAGGTTGAGCAGTGTAACACCGAGTACGGCACAGTTTGTGGTGATAAGGGGAAGATACACGCCGAGCGACTTATAAAGCGGCGGCATATATTTTTTCAGCACCATTTCAACAAGCTGAACGAATACGGCGATTACAAGGATAAACGCTATCGTATTCATATACTCTATTCCGAGCGGAACAAGTATACCGTAGTAAATAGGATAGGTAACAAGGCTTGCACAGACCATTACGAATGTAACCGCCGCACCCATGCCTATTGAGCTGTCGAGCTTCTTTGAAACGCCTAAGAAGGGGCAGATACCGAGGAATTTCGATAATACGAAGTTCTCGGTCAGAATGCCTGTCAGCAGTATTATCATCAGATTTTTTGCGATTTCCATTACTGCTCACCTCCGTTACTGTTTGCCTTGTCGCAGGCACCGGGGCAGCCCTCTGCGTTGGGGCAGTTATGACAGCCGATCTCACGGGGCTTCTTCTTCATAAGGCGGTTTACAACGGCTATAACGGCACCGAGTACAAAGAATCCGCCTGCGGGGAGAATGAACAGCGTCATAGGCTCTATAAATTCAGGCATTACGGTAATTCCGAACCACTGACCCGAACCGAATATCTCACGGACAGAGCCTACAAGCACAAGCGTCAGCGTAAAGCCGAGTCCCATTCCAAGACCGTCCATTATCGACGGAATGACCTTATTTTTAGATGCGAACATTTCCGCTCTGCCGAGAATGATACAGTTAACTGTGATAAGGCTAAGGTACATACCGAGGCTCGAATAAATATCGGGGGCGAAAGCCTGTAATATAAGGCTTACAAACGTTACAAAGCCTGCTACTATAACTATATATGCAGGAAGTCTTACCGTGTCGGGAATCACTTTTTTAAGCAGAGAGATAACTATATTTGAACATACAAGTACAAACGTTGTGGAAAGTCCCATACCTACACCGTTTGCCGCCATTGTTGTAATGGCGAGCGTGGGACACATACCGAGCAGCATTACCATGTTCGGATTTTCTTTTATAAGTCCTTTGGTAAATTCCTTCAGATTACTCATTCGGCTGTACCTCCTTATCCATTACCGAGTATGCCTTTACGGCAAGATTTACAGCCTTCGCCATACCTTTTGAGGAAAGCGTCGAGCCTGTAATTCCCTGTACCTCGTTTTCGTTTTTCGGCTCTGACTTGACTATCGAAATATCCGACTTCACGCCGTAGAACCTCTGCAGGAATGCATCGTCATTTATTTTTGAGCCAAGACCGGGAGTTTCGCCGAGTGCGATTATGCTTATACCGCTTACTGCGCCGTTTTTGTCTATCGCTATTACTGCGTCGATACCGTCTGCGGCATAGCCGTCAACAACAGTTTCAAAAAGGAACGTGCCTTTTGTCTTGTTCTTTACTATCTTTGAGATATTACAGAATTCTTCGCCGTCCAGCTTTGCCGCTGCCTTATCGGTGATAAGCGCATATTCGCCCTCGCCGTCTGCGGCGATACAGCCGGCTTTCAGATTATCCGTCAGTACACCGGACGTATCTACATAAGTCAGATTATATGTAACTATCAGCAGTGTGCAGATAAGAGTACAGATGACCGACAATACAAGCACGGGCTTGATTTTTTTCAGTACGTTCATTTCTTACCGCCTTTCTGCTCACTTGCCGCACCGAATGCCTTCGGCACTGTGAAGCGGTCGATAAGCGGAGAGAGGATATTCATAAGCAGTATCGAGTATGATACGCCCTCAGGCATACTGCCAAAGCAACGCACGAGCATAGTCACAAGGCCGCAGCCGATGCCGAAGATTATCCTGCCCTTTGTGGTGATGGGTGTAGTCGCATAGTCGGTAGCCATGAATATTGCACCGAGCAGAAGTCCGCCCGAAAGAACGGACGCTAACGCACCCTCAAGGCTTCCGCTTGAGAATATCGACAGCACGAACACCGTACCAATAAAGCACAGTGGCGTTACAGGTGATATTACACGGACAGCCACTAAGAAAATTCCGCCTATAAGCAGTGCAAGAGCGCAGGTTTCGCCTATACAGCCGCCTGTTGTTCCGAAGAACAGGTCAGCAAGCGAAGCGGGCGTTTCGCTTACAAGAGGTGTCGATGTAGTTACTATCTCTCCTGCGTTACGGTAATAGAACGGCTCTGCCCATGTCGTCATATAGGACGTGAACGACAGCATAAGCACTATTCTGCCTGTTATCGCAGGGTTTGCAAAGTTCTGACCGATTCCGCCGAAGAACTGCTTTACTATTACTATTGCTACAAAGCAACCGATTATTGCCATATAAAAAGGCAATGTGACGGGCAGGTTGAACGCAAGGAGCATACCTGTTACCACAGCGGACAAATCGCTTATCGTGTTGCTTCTTTTCATTATCTTTCTGCAAGCCCACTCGAAAATCACGCAGGACGTGCAGCATATTACTGTCATTATGAGCGCTCTCAGCCCGAAGATCCACACAGACGCAAACAGGGCCGGGAGCAGTGCTATAATAACGCTCAGCATTATCTTCTGAGTCGTAACACCGGACTTTATGTGCGGTGACGGCTCTATTATAAGTTTAGACATATATTATACCCTTACTTTCCTTTCCTTGTTGACTGCTCACGCAGAAATGCCTTTGCAAGCTGATTCTTTTCCGCAAGGTTACGCTTTGCCGGACAGACAAAGCTGCAAGCGCCGCAGTTGACGCAGAGGTTTACCTTCAGCTTTTCAAGTCGCCTTGCGTCCCTCATATCAAATGCGTGTTCAAGCTCTGTCGGCAGAAGATTCATACTGCAGGCTTTTACGCACTTGCCGCAACGTATGCACTCTGACGGCTCATACACGGGGCTGTCTGCGAACATAAGCACTGCGTTGTTTGTTTTGGAAAGCGGATAATCGGGGTCGAATGCACACGCACCCATCATAGGTCCGCCGAGTATTATTCTGTCGGGCTTGTCGGAAAGCTCGGCGTAATACACTATCTCGCCTATAGACATTCCGACGGGAACGATGAAGTTTGACGGCTTCTTCACAATATTTCCGTCAACGGTTATTCTTCTTTTTACGAGCGGCATACCCGTTCTTATATACTGTGCGATAAATGCCGCAGTGGAGGAATTGACCACTATACAGCCGCTTGCAAGGGGCAGTGTGCCTTCCTTTACCACTCTGCCTGTCGTGCTGAAAATAAGCGTTTTCTCTGCACCCTGCGGATAGCTTGACTTGAGCGCCTTTACTGTGATGTTGTCGTGCTTTTCGCAAAGCCTTGTCATTTTCTCGATTGCCTTCGGCTTATTCTTTTCAATGCCGATAATGCACTTCGGTATACCGAGATATTTCAACATAAGCAACACGCCCTCAAGAACGTCCTCGCCCTCCTCCATAAAGCAACGGTAGTCGGAGGTTATGTAAGGCTCGCACTCCGCACCGTTTATAATAAGGAAATCAGGCTGTTTTTCTTTTGGGTCAAAACCGAGCTTCAGCGAGGTAGGAAAGCCTGCGCCGCCAAGACCTATGGAGCCGCTGTTTCTTACCGCCTGTAAAAACTGCTCCCTGTTTTCTACAGTAGGCGGACAGACGCTGTCGCTGATCTGTTCGAGGCCGTCATTCTCAATAACGACCGACTGCATATTTCTGCCCGATATATGCAGGACATCGGTTATTGCTGTTACCGTTCCCGATATACTGCTGTGAACGGGTGCGGACATAGCCGCCTCACTGCTGCCTATCACATCGCCTATCTTCACCTTGTCGCCGACCTTTACTGTCGGGGTACACGGTGCGCCGAGATGCTGAGCCATACTTATCACTACCTTGTCGGGCATGGGTAGCTTTACAGTTTCGCTTTCGGCGGAATGTTTGAAGTGCGGCAGCTTTACCTGATGTAAAAGCATAAATTATACCCTCCGGATTCATTCCCGTTTTATAGTTATACAATTTTATTTTACACTAATTAATGCGTATAGTCAAGAAAAAATGCGTGGCGGGCGGAGAATATCGGCAATTGCTCAGAATTTGTATTGTGAAATTATGGTGAAAGTTTTCTGCGTCCTATTGACATGGAGTTAACTCCAAGTTGTACAATTAAACTGCAAAACGATAAATTATCCAAAATGGGAGGAATTAAAGATGAAAATATCATCCAAAGAAGAATTTGAAAAACTCAACGTATTCGGTACAGGCACAGCTAACACGGCTTACGCAAAATATTTTATCGGGGATTCGTTTTTGAATCCTCTGACAAAGGCAGAGGACGGATTATTCCTCGCAAATGTAACCTTTGAGCCGGGCTGCCGCAATAACTGGCATATCCACCACGCTAAAAAAGGCGGCGGTCAGCTCATTATCTGTACCGCTGGCGAGGGCTGGTATCAGGAATACGGCAAGGCCGCAGTTAGTCTTGTACCCGGTACGGTCATCGTTATCCCCGAGGGCGTAAAGCACTGGCACGGCGCAAAGAAGGACAGCTGGTTTTCTCATATAGCTGTTGAAATGCCCGGCGAGGAATGTTCAAACGAATGGTGTGAACAGGTTTCGGACAAAGAATACAATGCATTGTAATTTAAATAAAGGAGAATCTCATTTATGAAAAAGCAGACAGCAGGAAGAAACGCACTCGGCGAATTTGCGCCGAAATTTGCAGAGCTAAACGATGATGTATTATTCGGTGAAGTTTGGTCAAGAGAGGACAAACTCTCAGCCCGTGACAGAAGTCTTGTAACAGTAGCCGCTCTTATCGGAAGCGGCATACTTGACAGCTCGCTTAAATACCACATTATGCACGCAAAAGAAAACGGAATTACTGCGGAAGAAATGGCGGAAGCCATAACTCACATTGCATTCTATGCAGGCTGGCCTAAGGCGTGGGCAGCTTTCAACTATGCGAAGAAAATCTATACGGAGGGAAAGTAAAATGAAAGCAATCGTAATATATTATTCCTATTCGGGAAACACGAAAAATATAGCCTTACATATTGCCGAAGCACTAAATGCGGATACAGCTGTAATTGATACAGTCAAGGCTTATGAAGGAGATTACGATGCTGTTGTAAAACAAGGCAAGGACGAAATAAACAAAGGCTTCAAGCCCCCGATAAAGCCGATAAACGTTGACCTGTCGCAGTACGACACTATAATACTGGGAACGCCTGTATGGTGGTACACATTCGCACCTGCAGTAAAGACATTTATCGAAAGCAACAATCTCGCCGGAAAAACAATATATCCTTTTGCCACAAACGGCGGCTGGCTCGGTCATACGCTAAAGGATATTGCCGCAGAATGTAAAGGTGCGTCAGTAAAAGAGGGTCTTGACCTTCATTTCAATGGTGCAAAGCTGATGACAGACAAGGCTAAGCTCGAAAACTGGATAAAGACTATAAAATGAGCGGAAAAAGCTGAAAAAGCCGCTGTGCCTGATCTGTACAAGTGCTTCTGCGGCCGGTAGCGGAATCCGCACAGAAAAGTAAAATCATTAAACAGCTTTGCCGTGCGGTACGGAAAAGCACATACAACAGCAAACCGCCGTGTACGGAATTGTACACGGCGGTAATGATTTTATTTGCTTTTATTATCCATCATTGTGGCTATGTGGGCAGCCACCATTTTTGCGGTTTCGGAGCTTATCCTGTCTTCACTTTTCGTGTTGCCGGTCAGATGAATTATTTCCTTACGCTTTCTTTCCTGTTTCGGCTCGGGGAGTGCGTTGAAGAAATCCTCCGATGAAATTTCCTCATACTTGTCATAATTATCGATATAGGAACGTGCCGTGCCGATTATCTTTGAATATCCGGCATCGCCCGAATTCTTCACCTCCGTGAAGAACTGCTTTACACGCTCGTCACGCACCTTTGCAAGACTGGAGGCAACGTATGCGTAGGTGGCGGAAAGCTCCGGATTTCGCATAACGTTCAGCGCAAAATCAATAAAATCGTCCTTGCTGTGATAACGCAGATAGTTGCAGGCGGCAGTTACGCTGTTATAATAATTTTCCGAAATTATCACCTTGCCGTCAAGCTCGGTCTGACCTGCAAGCAGAGCGTCGAGCATAGGCTTTGTAAGCTCGTCTATGCCTTGTGCGCAGGCTACCATATCCGCATCGGGATAACGCTCGGAGAATATGTCAAGCTGCTTCGGTATCCTCTTCTGGCTTGACTTCGGCACTATCCCCAGCTTCTGCTTTATCGTATCGTAGGTATCCGGTGTAACGTATTTTCTTGCGGTAAGTCCGATTCTCAGTTGCTCCTTTGTCAGAGATTCAAACGGCACTCTGAATGATGCAGAGGAAAAACCTATGGATTTGATCTCCTCGTTTTCGTCCGTTATCTTCCATATATTTTTAAGCGGCTGTATCTGTACCGTATAAAAAGGTCGGTTTTCTATAGCCGCCGCACAAGCCGCATAATGTCCCTTCAGCAGTAATGAGTAAAGACCCGAAAAATGAAGGGATATTCCGAACAGATCTCCGTTTCTCGTTCCTTTCACGCTTGCCTTTTTTATCAGCGAGGGGTCATAGGTCGAGGGCTTTTCGGTAGGAATCAGAAACGGTGCGCTGTACGCCTTATCGCCGATTAATCTGATATTCCTGCTGCTGTTTCTGAGCTGTTTTGACACGCCGTATCCCGACCAGAAAAACATATTTTCTCCTGCCGTGGGATATGTTTCAACATAGCTTACCGCATAAAGTCCGTCAGAAAGCAATCTCATAAGCGGCTCAAGGGCATATTCGGGAGAGCCTCCCGCCGCCAGCTTTTCATACGCTCCGTCTATGCTGTCGGCAATTATCGAGCCGCCCGACGCACTGCCGTATTCGCTAATAACCTTGTCTGCGTCATCATCATTCATTCCTCCGCTTATCACCATTACCGGCTCATCGTGAGAATAAAGACAGTATTTATCATATTCGGAATTAATCCTGCAGATGCCTATCTTTGAAAGTCCGTTTTTGACCGAGAACACAAGCACTTCGCTTTCGTTTATATTTATCCGTTCACAAACTACCTCGGGTATTCTTTCACTCATTATCCCCTGCTCCTTTCCGCTTATTTATCCTGCGTTCCGAGCGCAAGGTACTGTTCTATCCTGTCAAGAGCCGCTGTGTCAAAAAGCGATTTCGGTATCCATACAAGCGGTGCGTTCCCTCTTGTGACTATGAACATTGACGAGGTTTCTATATAATTATCATTCATTCCGAAACGAATTATCTCGTGCGGGCTGTATACGCTCTCCTCTGCGGCGGATACTCCTGCGGGGCATACGGCAAACGTTATCGTTTCATCGTTATCCGCACAACTTCTGATAAGACCCGAGTATTTTATCTTTGCGATAAGTACCATTACAAGATAGGTCAGCACTACCGCACCTACGGCGCAGAAGAATGTGCCTATGGACAGATACCACCATGTATCCTGTGCAAAACCGATATACATCTGAAAAATAATTGCAGTGGCAACGCACGCAAGTATTCCTATGCACCAGAGCAGTCTGCCCATTTTACCCAGAACGAGCGACAGCACGGAAGAACGTATCTCTTTGGGATTGTATTCGCCTTTTGCAAAAACAGCTGAGTCGGGTATATCGTAATTTGAATAGAAGCGCTTGTCGGGAAGCACCTCTACGCTAACGTCACACACTGTTTCCTTATCGGATACCTGCGACAATATCAGCGTCTTTGCCGCTGTAAACTGCGTCCTGCCCGTAAACGCCCTGTCGGGTATGTGATATGTCTGCTTTCCTGTAGTGACAGTGATACTGCTTTTGTCAATTTTAACCGCAGAAATATCAGCCCACTCGTATACGTCGGGGTGGGCGTCACCGGGATATATGACCGAAAAATTATCGGATATTATATAAATCGTTCCGTTACTGTCGGTCATGACCTGACCGCACAGATGTTCAAACGCCATTAAAAGCCTCTTTTCCGCCTGAACCGCATTTTAACGCCGCAGGCAAAATTACTCTGTATATTTATCGGCAGATATACAGTTGAATTTAAGTTTATCGGCAAAAAAATACGGCTGTGAGCGTATGCAAAATATACATCACGTCACATACAGCGGTATTTATGTGAAAAATATACTGAAAACCGCCCTCAAGGCGACTATTTATATGCAAAGAAATCTTGACTTTTATTTGTAAAGCGGTTATAATTATTTGTAAGCACAAAATTTAACGTGCGGTTTTGCTGTATAAAAATACAGTATATTCATCAACACTTATAAAGGGGTAGGTCGATAGATGGCGTCAGAAAGAATGACGGTTGCAAGAGCTATGGTAAAGGCTCTCGAAGCGGAGGGTATAACTACTGTATTCGGTTATCCGGGTGCGGCTATATGTCCGTTTTATGACGAGCTTATAAGCTCGGATATACGCCATGTGCTTGTGCGCCACGAGGTAAACGGCGGACACGCCGCAAGCGGTTATGCCCGTATGACCGGAAAGCCTGCCGTTGCTATAGCAACATCGGGACCGGGTGCGACAAATCTTATCACAGCGATCGCAACCGCCCATATGGACAGCATACCTATGGTGCTTATCACAGGACAGGTAAGCTGTGAACAGATAGGACGTGACGTTTTCCAGGAGGCAGATATAACAGGTGCGGCTGAGCCTTTCGTAAAGCACAGCTATCTTGTCAAAGACCCTGCGGAAATGCCGGTCATCTTCAAAAACGCATTTTACATCGCAGGCTCCGGCAGACCGGGACCTGTGCTTATAGATATGCCTTTTGACGTTCAGAAGGCAGTAATAGATTTTGAATATCCGAAAACAGTAGATATACGCTCGTATAAGCCCAGCATTCAGGGAAACAAGCTGCAGATAAAGCGTGCCGTTGCCGCCATAGAAAAGAGCAAAAAGCCTCTTATCTGTGCGGGCGGTGGTATCTTTACCGCAGGTGCGGTAAATCTGCTGAGAGAGTTCATGCAGGTGACGGATATACCTGTTGTCAACACAATGATGGGTATGAGCAGTGTTCCTGCGGACGATCCCTTGTTCTACGGAATGATAGGTATGCACGGCGTAAAGAGTGCAAACTACGCTATCAACAACTGCGACCTGCTGATACTTCTCGGTGCGAGAGTAGGCGACAGAGCGGTCACCGCAATAAGCAGACTTGAGGGTGCAACGGTAATCCACATTGATGTTGACCCTGCGGAAATAGGCAAGAACCTTGCCGCAACGATACCCGTTGTAGGCGATGTAAAGAATATACTCGAACAGCTGCTTGAATGTGTGAAGAATTACGACCACTACGACTGGAAACAGGAACTGAGTGAAATAAAGAAAGCACAGGACAAGCCGATTGAAGAAGAACCGGAGGGTTGTGTAAATCCCAAGGCATTTATACGGCTTCTCGGACAGAAGCTCCCCGACAATTCCGTTGTAAGCGCCGATGTTGGACAGAATCAGATATGGACCGTCAACAATATCGGTCTTAAAAACGGACGATTCATAACATCGGGCGGTATGGGAACAATGGGCTATTCCGTTCCTGCCGCTCTCGGTGCAAAGGCGGCACGTCCGGACAGCGAGGTTGTCGCAATATGCGGCGACGGCAGCTTCCAGATGCAGTTTATGGAGCTTGCGACGATGATACAGCATAACATTGCGGTAAAGGTGATAGTTATGACCAACAATCGTCTTGGTATGGTAAGAGAGCTTCAGACAAACGGTTACGACAACAGGCTGACAGCGGTTTTCCTTGACGGCAGTCCCGATTTTATAAAGCTGGCTGACAGCTACGGCATACGGGCAAAAAGAATTACCGATATAGCCGATGCGGACAAGGCGATTGACGAGATGCTCTCGTCGAAAGGCTGTTATCTGCTTGAAGTCAGAGTAGCCGAAAATGAAAAGACTATACTGTAAAGGGTGAGCCTATGAAGCATACTATATCAATACTTGTAGAAAACCACGCAGGCGTTCTCGCAAGAGTTGCGGGACTTTTCGCAAGACGGGGTTTCAATATAGACAGCCTTGCGGTAGGCGTTACAGAGGACGAGAAGATCTCCCGTATTACAATTATCGCAGACGGAACGGCATATACCTTGGAGCAGATCGAAAAACAGCTCAACAAGCTGATAGATGTTATAAAAGTACGTCATCTGCCTGCGGAGGAACTTTTATCAAGAGAACTTGTACTTATAAAGGTAGCCTGCCAGCCGTCACAGAGGGCTGAGCTTATCTCGCTCGCCGAGATAGCAAAGGCAAAAATTTCCGATATAACGGTAAATACGATGACGCTTGAATTATCCGACAGCGTTCCCCGTATAAAAACGTTCGAGGAGCTTTTACGTCCGTACGGAATAAAGGAAACCGTCCGTACAGGCTCTATAGCAATGCAAAAAGGCGGGGCTTCTATGAAGCTGTAAAAGCCACGCTTTAATACACGGAGGCAAAACTCCGAAAACAAATTTAAAGGAGATCTTTAAAATGGCAAAACTTTATCATCAGGAAGACTGCAACCTTTCTCTGCTTGACGGCAAGACAGTTGCAATAATCGGTTACGGCAGCCAGGGACACGCTCACGCTCTTAACTTAAAGGACAGCGGCGTTAAGGTAATCATCGGTCTTTACAACGGCTCAAAGTCATGGGCTAAGGCTGAGGCTGCAGGTTTTGAAGTATACACAGCGGCAGAGGCAGCAGCTAAGGCTGACATCATCATGATCCTCATCAACGATGAAAGACAGGCTGACCTTTACAAGCAGAGCATCGAGCCTAACCTTACAGCAGGCAAGACACTTGCATTCGCTCACGGCTTCAACATCCACTTCGGTCAGATCGTACCTCCCAAAGACGTTGATGTTATCATGGTTGCTCCTAAGGGACCGGGTCACACAGTACGTTCAGAGTACACAATCGGCAGAGGTGTTCCCTGCTTAGTTGCAGTTCACCAGGACGCTACAGGCAGAGCGCTTGACACAGGCCTTGCTTATGCCGCAGGTATCGGTGGTTCAAGAGCCGGCGTACTTATGACAACATTCAAGATGGAAACAGAAACAGACCTCTTCGGCGAACAGTGCGTTCTCTGCGGCGGTGTTACAGCCTTAATGAAGGCAGGCTTTGAAACTCTTGTTGAAGCAGGCTACGATCCTCAGAACGCTTACTTCGAGTGCATCCACGAGATGAAGCTCATCGTTGACCTTATCTACAAGGGCGGTTTCCAGATGATGAGATATTCTATCTCCGATACAGCCGAGTTCGGTGACTACGAGGTTGGTAAGAGACTTATCACAGATGAAACAAAGAAGGAAATGAAGAAGGTTCTCGGCGAAATCCAGGACGGTACATTCGCTCGCAACTGGATCATGGAGAACAAGATGGGTCGTTCACACTTCAATGCAGTAAGACGTATCGAAAGCGAACAGCAGCTTGAGCAGGTTGGTAAGGAAATCCGTAAGCTGTATGCATGGAATGATGATGCAGGCAAGTCTATGGATGAAATTGCAGACGCTAAGTTCAGCAAGTAATCCTACTGTTTTCTAAACAAGGATATTATAAAACGACCGCCGTGCAGAGATGTACGGCGGTTTCGGTTTGTAGAAAAAGTCTGTTTTTGAAATAAACTTCTGATTTATTATCCCTATCCCCAAACCCCTTTCCCCCGGAAAGGGGCTATATTACTGGGGCTACCGCCCCTAGTCCCTGTTGGGGGCTACGCCCCTCAACCCCATTTTTAACAACAATAGAGGTTTTTCGACAGTCTGGACCGCCGTACAGAGATGTACGGCGGTTTTTATTTACAGCCAGCTACTACTTGCAAATTTCAGACGGATATAGTATAATAATGTATTGACATTTGCAATACAAAACAGCATAATATGGGTAGTAAACAACAGAAATGTTTCGACTTATTTATACACAACGACAAGAAAGGACAGACTAATATGAAAAATCAACACATAACTATGCCAGCACTCGCACTGCGTGGACTTGTAATATTTCCGGGTATGATACTGCACTTTGATATAGCGAGGGAGCGGTCGATAAATGCGGTCGAAGAAGCGATAGAACACAACGACAGAAGAATATTCCTTGTGACACAGATAGACGAGGACGTTGACGAGGTTGCGGCGGAAAATCTTTACAAAACAGGTGTGGTTGCCGAAATAAGACAGACGCTGAACACGCCCGACGGCGCAAGACGTGTGCTTGTGCAGGGTCTTTATACGGCAAAGCTGTGCGGCATATCTCAGGATGATCCGTTTCTTGTATCGGACATCACTCCTATGCCTGCGCTCAGCGATACACTGAGTGCCGCCGAAAAAACGGCTTTTATCCGCACTATCCACACAGAATTCAAGCAGTACAGCGAAATGTCGCCCAGAATGCCCATTGAGCTTTACAGAGGCATACTCGCAGAAAAGGATCTTTCAAAACTTATCGACCTGATAGTTTTCAACGTATATTTAAGAGTTGAGGATAAGCAGGCACTTTTATCCTGCCTGTCATTGCGCAAGCGTGCCGAACTGCTTGTGAAGTTCCTTGCAAAAGAGGTTGACATTGTACGTCTTGAACAGGATATCAACGAGGAAGTCAAGGAAGCACTTGACAAGAACCAGCGTGAATTCTATCTGCGTGAACAGATGAGAGCTATTTCCCGTCAGCTCGGTGAATTTGACGATCCGCAGTCTGAAGCGTTTGAATATATGGACAGGATTGAAGAGTGCGGTTTTGACGAGGATACCGAAGAAAAGCTGATAAAAGAGTGCGAAAAGCTGATGCACCTTTCTCCCGGCTCACAGGAGGCGGCTGTTGTCAGAACATATCTTGACACAGTGCTTGATATGCCGTGGAATATTTACACACACGGTAAGACGGATATTGCAAAAGCCGAAAAACAGCTTGATCATGACCATTACGGCATGAAAAATGTAAAGGAACGTATACTTGAAATAGTTGCACTCAATCAGTGGAAGGACGCAGACAAGAAGGGTCAGATAATCTGCCTTGTCGGCCCTCCCGGAGTAGGTAAGACTTCTGTCGCTAAATCGATTGCAAACGCTCTCGGCAGAAAATATGCAAGAGTTTCGCTCGGCGGTGTGCGTGACGAGGCTGATATAAGAGGTCACAGAAAGACATACATAGGTGCGATGCCCGGCAGAATTGTCAATGCGTTGAAGCAGGCAAAGTCGATGAACCCCGTTATCCTGTTTGATGAGATAGACAAGATGGGTACTGACTATAAGGGCGACCCTGCAAGCGCTATGCTTGAGGTTCTTGACAGCGAGCAGAATGTAGCGTTCAGGGATCACTATCTTGAAATACCGATAGATCTAAGCAATGTGCTTTTCATCACGACCGCAAACACGCTTGATACTATTCCCGCTCCCCTGCTCGACAGAATGGACGTTATCGAGCTTGGCAGCTATACGAGAGAAGAAAAGTTCCATATTGCAAAGGAGCATCTTGTTCCGAAACAGCTTAAAAAGCACGGCATAAAGCCGCAGGTTCGTTTTGCAAATGATGCGATATACTCGATAATCGACTTTTATACCAAAGAGGCGGGCGTAAGAAAGCTGGAAAGAAACATAGCTAAAATCTGCCGTATGACGCTTAAAAAGCTCGCATCGGGCGAGGCCGAGAAAATCAGTATCAAGGCTAAAGATATTGAAGGCTATCTCGGTGCAAGAAAATACACGGGCGAAACTATTTCAAAGCAGGATGAGATCGGTGCTGTGAACGGTCTTGCATGGACTTCTGTCGGCGGTACTCTTTTACCGCTTGAGGTGCTTGTAATGGAGGGTACGGGCAAGATTGAGCTTACAGGCTCACTGGGTGATGTAATGAAGGAATCCGCAAAAATTGCGGTCAGCCTTACACGCTCGCTCTCCCGCAAGTATGAAATTGACCCCGATTTCTATAAGAACAAGGACATTCATATTCACGCTCCCGAGGGTGCTGTTCCAAAGGACGGACCTTCTGCGGGCGTTACTATGACAACCGCTCTGGTATCCGCTCTGTCGGGTATCCCTGTACGCAGAGATGTTGCGATGACAGGCGAAATAACGCTTCGTGGCAAGGTGCTTCCGATAGGCGGTCTGCGTGAAAAGACTATGGCGGCATATTCCGCAGGTATCAAGACAGTGGTCATACCCGATGAGAACAAGGCCGATATGAAGGAGCTTGATGACGTTATACTGAGCAATATGAGCTTTGTGCTTGCGGAAAACATTGACACGGTGCTTAACACAGCGCTTGTAAAGCCGAATGTTACCGCCGCAAAGAAAAGCAATGAAAAGCTCCCGTCAGCAAAGCCCCGTGCTTCAAGAAAGACGGGCAAGAATGCCGTAAAGGAAATATAACATGAATTTTAACAAGGCAGAATTTTATACATCCTACGGGCTTTTCAGCCAGATTCCGAAATCGGAAAAAGCCGAGATCGCCTTTTCGGGCAGGAGCAACGTAGGAAAATCCTCCCTTATAAACAAGATACTGAACAGAAAGTCGCTTGCCCGTGTAAGTTCAATGCCGGGCAAGACGGTGACTATCAACTTCTATTCGGTTGATAATATCTATTTTGCGGATCTGCCGGGCTACGGCTACGCTAAGGTATCAAAATCCGAGAAACAGCGCTGGGCAGGGCTTGTCGAGGGCTATCTTGCCGATGACAGAAACCTTGCTCTCGTGTTCCAGCTTGTCGATTTCAGACATCCTCCCACTGCAGACGATATAATGATGATAAACTTCCTTATCGACAACGGGATACCGTTTGTTGTTGTGCTGACGAAAGCCGACAAGCTGTCAAAGAAGGAACGTGCCGCACGCAGAGAATCGCTTATGAACGAGATACCCTGTGCCGAGGACATTCATATGATAGAATTTTCTGCTATGAACGGCGAGGGCGTAGAAGAAATCCGTGAAATAATCGAGGACATCGAGCAGGAATCGCTTGCGGAAGAAGCCGAAACAGGCGACAGCCAATGACGGACATATATTCGCTGACTTATGAACAAGCGGAGAAGCTGCTGACCGAAAACGGCTTCAGGGCTACTCAGTGCGCCAATATTTTCCGTGACATATATAAGCGCAAAGCGACAGGCTTCAACGAAATGACGCTTACATCAGCCGATATAAAAGCGCTTTTATCCGACAAATATTTCTTCGGAAAGTTAAAAATCGACGAAATATTACAATCTGTAGATACTTCTAAGTATCTTTTTGAGCTATCGGACGGGTGCAGGGTCGAAACAGTGCTGATGCGTCAGAAGTTCGGCAACAGTATCTGTATCTCAACGCAGAGCGGATGCAATATGGGTTGCAAATTCTGTTGCAGCGGAAGGCTCAGAAAACAGCGTGATCTTACCGCCGGTGAAATGGTAAGTCAGATACTTACTGTCGAAAAGTATCAAAATATAACGATTAGTAATATAACCGTGATGGGTATAGGCGAGCCGTTTGACAACTATGACGCACTTTGCGATTTTCTTGATATAGTAACTGTTCCGGGCGGAATCGAAATAGGAACAAAGCATATTACCGTATCGACCTGTGGACTGTGTGACAAGATGAAATTATTTGCAGAGCGTAAAGAGCCGTGTAATCTTGCGGTAAGTCTGCACGCTCCGGATGACGAGATAAGAAACAGGCTTATGCCGGTAAACCGCAGGTATAGTATCTCACAAGTCGTAGAATCGGCTAAATACTATGTTGAACGTACAAACCGCAAGGTTCTGCTTGAATACATACTGCTTGACGGAATAAACGACAGCAGAGAGAACGCACGTCAGTTAGCGGCACTTATCGGAAATGCACGGCTGTTTGTAAATCTTATACCGTACAATCCGTCCCCCGACAGCGAGTTTAAAAGGAGCAGTGAGGAAAACATCACGGCATTTTATGACGAGCTTAAAAAAAACAGGATAAACGTTACCCGAAGAAAAGAATTCGGCACAGAGCTATCCGCCGCCTGCGGACAACTCAGAAGTGACAGAATATCAGGCGAACACAAGGTACCTTGAGGAATAACAATGAAATTTTTCTGTGAACTTAAAAAGATAGTAGACGACTCATACGATATAGAAATCGGCAGAGGTCTTTCAGACACGCTGATAAGCGATATTAAAAACGGTCTTTGCGGCAGGATAAAGAAGTTTGCCGTTGTTACCGACAGCATTGTTGAGCCGCTTTATGCGAAAGAGATATACGAAAAACTCATTTCGGCGGGCTACAGTGCCGATATGTTTGTGATACCCGAAGGAGAAAAGTCGAAAACCAGAGCAATGAAGGAGTTTGTCGAGGACTCTATGCTTGAAAAGTGCTATCGTCGTGACTGCTGTGTAATTGCGGTCGGAGGCGGTGTTGTGAGCGACCTTGCAGGCTTTGTTGCCGGTACATTCGGCAGAGGCGTACCTTTTATCAATTACGCCACTACTCTGCTTGCCGCCGCAGACGCATCAGTCGGAGGAAAGACAGCGGTCGATACTCCTCTGGCTACTAACCTGATAGGTCTGTTCAACCAGCCCGAAAAGGTATATCTTGATATTGAAACGTGGAAAACACTGCCCGAAAGACAACTTTCAAGCGGACTTGCCGAAACAATAAAACACGCCTGCCTTGCAGATGGCGAAATGTTCGATTATCTTGAAAAGAACATCGAAAAGATACTTGTGAACGATAAGGACGCCTGCGAATATATAGCGGAGCATAACTGCGCTGTGAAGTATAAGGTCGTAATGAAGGACGAGCGTGAATCGGGACTGCGTGAGGTGCTTAACCTCGGTCACACTGTCGGCAGAGCGATAGAAACAGTCAGCGACTACAAGCTGCTGCACGGCGAGGCTGTATCAATAGGGCTTATCGCACAGGCGAAACTCGGTGAGAAGTACGGTTATATTTCTCCCGAAAATGTCAGCCGTGTAATAAAGCTGTGTGAACGTGCAAAGCTCCCCGTTGCGATTCCCGATTACATCGACAAAACCGCACTGGTCAGAAAGCTGTATACGGATAAGAAGGTTCGTGACGGCAAGCTCAGAATGGTATTCCAAAAGGAAATCGGCGATGTTATGTGCTTTGGCGATAATGATTACGCTAAGCAGATCACCGAGCCGGAGATTGCGGAAGTTATAGACGAAATGTGAAAAAAAGCCTGCACAGATTGAAATGTGCAGGCTTTGATTTTAACTTTTGGTACTAATTTTTAATATATAATTTTATATTATTTTGATAATTAACGTTGACTTTTTAATTTTTTATGTTACAATTTAGAAGACCGTGCAGAACGACATATCCCAATGACGATGGAAGATTGGAGCAAACGCCCGGATTTATTCCTGATGGCGGATGACAGAGAAGTTTTGCAGGATGCCGGAAAAATCACAGCGGAGATTGCCAAGTCCAAAGCTGAAACAGAATTTGAGAAGTATCGTGTTATTCAAGACAGATTGTTCATGGCGGACTATGACAGGTATCTGCTTGAATTAGAGGAAAAGGCGAAGAAGTAATAAAAAAGCAAATGTAAAAGCATTTTGACACGTATTTTCTGCGATGTCAAAGCCGTTTGGTAGACTACAAGCGGTGGTTATCCTATAATAAAAGTGCAAGGGAGGTGTCATGGCATGGAGCATGATATTGGAAGTAAAATCAAGGCAGCCAGACTTGAAAAGAAGCTGACACAGGAACAGGTTGCCGAAATATTGGGAGTGAGTCGTCAGACCATCTCAAATTGGGAAAATGAAAAATCCTATCCGGATATCATAAGTGTCATTAAAATGAGCGATTGCTACGAAGTCTCTCTTGACTATTTATTGAAGGGAGAGCAAAAAATGAAGACCTATTATGATTATCTCGAAGAAAGTACAAATGTTGTAAAAAGCAACGCTAACAGAAACAAAATTATTACCATCCTATCTTATATGCTTGTATGGGCGATTGCCATGATTGTGTTCTGGTTCTTTACAAGCGGAAGTGATGCTATGGGTTATAGTTTGATGTTCCTTTGGATTATTCTTCCTGTAACTACATTCGTTGTGTCCATTGTTATCGGCAAAAATGACTTTTGGAAAAAAGGAAAATGGGCATTCACCCTTTTCTTCGGAGTGATGTATATGCTGGCTGAATACGGAACATTTAAAATGGCAAACAACATTGCTTTTGACAAGCTGAATGCACCGGATTGGGGAATGATTGTAGCCGGTGCAATAATTTCTGCAATCGGTATGCTCTTAGGTTCGTTGTGTAACAAGAAGCGTAACAAGCAGAAGAATCAGGATATTTAATGTAGGGCGAATATGAACAAGTTTAGAACAGTTGTATCTATTTTGTGTGGAGTTGCAGGATTGTTCCTTGGAGCCTCGCTTAACAATGCTATTGGTGGATGTATCCTTGGCGTTTTGATTTCTGCGTTACCCCAAGATCAAAAAAGGAAATTGCCGAATATCTCAGAATGGCATCTGTGTCATATTGTATAAAACGTTATGTAGACCCTCTGGTCGATGACGGTATACTCGCCTTAGCAGAACCGAAATCCAAACGGAGCCACACGCAGAAATATTTTACTGTGAAATAAATTGTATAAAACACAAGCCTGCACGGAACGATTTTTGTTCGTGCAGGCTTTAACATTCATTTCAATACGGCTTTTTAAGCAAGGTTTCTTTAAGCGAACAATACTTATCCGCCCAGCATACCAGCCACGCTTCCTTGCTTCTCGGAAGTCTGGTCAATGTCAGCGGCCACATATGATTTATTATTATCCCACGCTCTTTAACCGTCAGAGAAAACGTGTTCCTTGCATTACGTTCGGCGGTCACGGGATGTGAAAATCCGTGCAGGCCGTCCCTTGTGAATGCGCCCTTGTGCCAGTCATAGAGGAAAAAATCGTGCAGAAGCGCCCCTTTTACAAGCGCCTCGATATTTATCTTCAGCTTAAGCCTCTTTGCATACATATAAGCATACAGGCAGACCATAAGGCAATGCTCATAGGTGGAAACGTCGCCGTGCTGTGTGTACTGCTTCATCTGCTGTACCTTTTCGTTTGCAAGTATCTTTCTTGCTGTTTTTATAAATCTGCGGTCATCGTCTGTAAGCACAAACGTATTCTTATCTGTCATCATTCTCATCATCGCCGTTATACTCGGCAGAATCCTCTTCTTTTTTTTCACCGGTTCTTGCTTTAAAGCCAGGAATGCGTGACGCAATCACATCAAAGCGCATAATATGAGTGCTTATGTTGCTTATGCTGAATGTGCTTCTCAGCTTATCGACATCGATCTGCTTTCTTGCCGTGCTGAGAAAATCAATCGCCATAACCAGCGATATGACCGTACCTGCAATACATATAAACCGATACGGCAGATTGTTGAGCACATACAATGTAATGTCCGAAACAACATACGTCACGAACAATCCCATTACTCCCCAGAAGAGCGAGGACACCAGCGATATTCTGTTTTTATAGGTTATCCTGAACATACTGTAATCCCAGAACTGCTTACCGAACATAGTTTCCATAAGCCAGCCCGTGAAGTATTCAAGCGCCGTGCAGGCAATAAGAGCCACAAAGAAAACCTGAAATCCGTTATCTCTGAACGGATGACAGATAAACAGAAGGAGTAGTCCGCCGACACCGTATATAGGAATATAGGGACCTCTGAGAAAGCCTCTGTTTATCGGTCGTCTGTGATACAGCGACTCGATAGTCGATTCCTGCACCCAGCCTGCCATACAATACATACAGAACGTAAATAGCCAATATTCAATTCCGAAATGTTCCATATTATTCTCCGATTTATAATCAATATTATGATGCTGTTCTGTTTAAAATTCTGTCTTTGGATATTGCATTTTCCGCCACAATATCCTATACTCCGATTTTATTATATAATATCTGTTAATTAAAGTCAATTAAATAAATTGCCGTTTGCCGAAGTGAATAGATTTTTTGTGAAAACTGTCGAATACGGATAATCATCAGTAGCAAAAATCAGTAAAGTTAACATTCGGTTAATAAACGAAACCCCGACCTTTCAAAGTCGGGGTTTTACGTTCAATTCAGATGTGCGTCAGTCGATCTCAACCATAACCTTCTGGTTGTATCTTACTGCTCCTGCACGCATAATGGTACGGATAGCCTTAGCTATTCTTCCCTGCTTGCCTATTACACGTCCCATATCATCGGGAGCAACGTGCAGATGATAAACAACAGTTCCGTCCTCTTTAGGCTCGTCAACTGTTACCCGGATGGCGGACTTGTCATCTACAAGGTCTTCCACCATAGCGATAAGCAATTTTTCCATTTTATTTTCCTTTCAGAAACAGCGATTACTTTTCAGCAGCAATCTTAAGGAGCTTCTTAACTGTATCTGTGGGCTGAGCGCCGTTAGCGAGCCACTTGTCAGCCTTTTCCTTGTCGATAGATACAACAGAGGGTTCCTTTGTAGGATCGTAGTAACCGATTTCCTCAATGAAACGTCCGTCTCTGGGGTAACGTGAATCTGCAACTACAACTCTGTAGAAAGGAGCCTTCTTAGCGCCCATACGTCTTAATCTGATCTTTACCATTTTGTTCACCTCATAAAAAATTTAAGTTTTAGTTTTTATAATCAAAGTGTATTGTCAAGCATTAATTGTCAACCACTATGAATTACCTGTAATCCTGAACGGCTTACATCGGGAAACCGCCCATGCCGTTCATTCCGCCCATGGGGAACTTCGGGAACTTGCGTTTTTTGCCGCCCTTAAGTCCCATCTGCTTCATCATCTTCTGCATACCGTCAAACTGTTTGAGAAGCTGATTTACATCTTCGACCTTTGTGCCGCTGCCCGCCGCAATTCTGCGCTTACGCTTTGCGTCAATGATAGAGGGCTTTTCACGCTCTTTTTTGGTCATTGATGAGATAATAGCCTTTGTGCGATACATTCTGCGCTCGTCTATATCTTCTTCCTTGACCTTTCCCGCAACACCGGGAATCATCTTTATAAGAGATGAGATGCTACCCATCTTCTCAATCTGTTCAAACTGTGCGTACAGGTCGTTCATATCGAACTTGTTTTCCTGCAGACGCTTTGCCAGCTTTTCCTGCTCCTTCTCATCAACATTTATCTTTGCCTTTTCGATGAGTGAAAGCACATCGCCCATACCGAGTATTCTGTCAGCCATACGGTTGGGGTGGAACTGCTCAAGGTCGTCTGTCTTCTCACCGACACCTGCAAACTTTATCGGCTTGCCTGTAACCGAGAGAACCGACAGAGCCGCACCGCCTCGTGTATCGCCGTCCAGCTTTGTAAGGATAACGCCTGTAATGTCAAGCATATCGTTGAACGATTTTGCAACGTTTACAGCGTCCTGACCGGTCATAGAGTCAACAACGAGCAATATCTCATTCGGCTGGACCTCAGCCTTTATATCCTTAAGCTCGTTCATCAGGTCTTCATCTATATGCAGACGGCCTGCGGTATCAAGGATAACAACGTCAAAGCCGTTGTCCTTTGCGTATTTTATCGACTCTTTCGCTATCTTCACGGGATTTGTCTGTCCCATCTCAAATACATGAGCATCAACCGAGGCACCGACTACCTTCAACTGATCGATAGCGGCAGGACGGTAAATATCGCAGGCAACGAGAAGCGGTCTTCTGTTCTGCTTTTTTAGATACTTTGCAAGCTTTGCGGTATGAGTAGTTTTACCTGCACCCTGAAGACCGCACATCATAATAACGCACGGAGGCTTCGATGGAAAATCAATCCTTGCCGTATCCGTACCCATTAGCTGTATCAGCTCATCATGTACTATATCTATTACCTGCTGTGCGGGAGTAAGGCTGTTCATTACCTCACTGCCTACAGCACGTTCACTTACCTTTGCAACGAAGTCCTTTACTACAGGGAAGCTGACATCCGCTTCAAGCAATGCCATCTTGACCTCACGCATAGCTTCCTTTACATCTTTTTCATTCAGCTTACCGTGATTTTTCAGCTTGCTGAATACTTTTCCGAGCTTGTCCGAAAGTCCTTCAAATGCCATCAGCCAACCTCCTCTTTATATTGCATTCTTTATATCTTCTATAATAGATCTCATTTTCTCTTTTTCATCGGCACTGTCGACATTCTCATCTGTAAGAGCTGTCAGCTTATCGCATAAATCACAGACATTGCGGTACTTTTGTGCAAATCCGAGTGTTTCCTCAAGCTGAGCGAGATATTCCTCCGCTGTGCGTATGCACTTGTGAACGCCCTGTCTTGTGATACCCATATTCTCGGCAATCTCGGAAAGCGACAGATCCTCGTCATAGTAAAGGCTGAGCGTATCATATTGCTTTTCGGTAAGCATACTGCCGTAGGTATCGAGCAGTATTGCGTTTTCGATATTCTTTGACATTTTGCCGCTCCTTTGTCCGTCCGCATTCCCGTTAACAGTCATACAGACTTACCCACGCTCCGATTTTCTTGCGTCCTTCGTATGCTCCTTTGTCCGTCCGTATTCACGGTAACAGTCATACTGACTTAAGCGATTCACTGCCGGCTTACAAGCCGTAAATCGTGCAAACCTTTTTGTTGTGCCATTTCAATCGGTGTAATGCTGTTTTGGTTTACAGCCACCTGATATATTATACACAAAGAAAGCCGCTTTGTCAAGTAAAATCTGAAAATTTCTTATAAATACTTGACTGCAAACCGATTTAGCGGTATTATATACTAATAACCGACAAGGAGCGATCATTATGATAATAACAACTCTTACCTGTATGTGCGTCGACATATTCGACAATACGATAATGCCCGGAGGCGAATCGCTAAATTTCGCCGCAACAATATCACGGCTTACAGATGCAAAGGTCTATATAATCGGCGCTGTAGGAAATGACAGTTACGGTAAAACCGTCCTTGACAGCATAAAAGATTTCAACATTGACAAAACCCATATCAGAACGGAAAACGGAGATACCGCCTCGAACCGCACCTACCTTACCCCCGACGGCGACCGTTATTATAAAGACGATTCGTGGAACGGCGGAGTGTTCTCAAGCTTTGCCCTGTCTGCGTCTGACAGGGAATTGTTGCATTCGTCGGATATGGTGCATACCACCTTTTCCGGACCGAATTTCAACGATGTAATAGACTGCTGCCGTGAAAAGCGTTTTCCGCTGAGCGTTGATTTTGATATTTGCAGGGATTTTGACACGATAGAAAAATACCTTGACTGCATATCGCTTTTGTTTATAAGCGGAGATGAACCTACGCTTGAAAAAGCGAAACAGCTTTCCTCAAAATATCCCAATACGATCTTTATCGTAACGCTCGGAGAAAACGGAAGCACCGCCTTTTCAAAAGGCACGGCTTATCATTGTGCCGCCGCTGAGGTATCCGAAGTAACAGATACCACCGGTTGCGGCGACAGCTATCAGGCAGGCTTTATAGCAAGCTATCTTGCCGACAAAAATATAGAAACGGCTATGAGTAAAGGCTCGCAGACAGCCGCACAAACACTTTCGTTCATCGGAGGATTCAGATATTGAAATACGGCGGAAAAGTAAAAGCTTTTCCGCCGTCATTATTTTATATGCTTATTTCGACCGATACGCACCTTCCGCCGTACAGCTTTTCGCTGAGTTCAGTAGGCTGTGTGAAGCCTGCGTACAGCGTATATCTGCCGCTTATTACCGCTCTTACGCCGTTATCGTCAACTGTTTCAAACGCACCTTCGGGAATATTGATGCTTATCGTCCTGCTTTCCCCGTCAAACAGAGAAACACGCTCAAATGCGCAAAGGCTGTGATTTTTCACCCCGTTTTCGCTCTTTATATAGACCTGCAGAACGTCCTCCGCACTTCTGCTTCCCGTATTGGTAACATTAACAGCAAGCGTATTGTCCTTGTACGAAATATCGCCGCATTCAAAGTGCGAATAGGTAAGTCCGTAGCCGAAAGGATAAAGCACGTTGCTTTCATCGTCACAGAAGCGATATGTCCTGTTCTTCATTGAATAGTCGGTGAAATCGGGTAACATATCCGCCGATTTATAGAACGTGACAGGAAGCTTGCCGGACGGTGAAACCTCCCCGAAAAGTATCTCTGCAAGCGCCTTTCCGCCGTACTGACCCGGATACCACGCATTTATAAGGGCGTTCCCCTCGCATTCGGTATTCACACTGCTTCCTGCCGCAAGAACTATTATAAGCGGCTTTCCCGTGTCTTTCAGCTTCTGCAGAAGCACTCGCTGAACCTCAGGCAATCTGAGATCTGGCTTATCCCCAGACGCAAACTCGTTTCCTGTGTCGCCCTCCTCGCCCTCAAGAGTAGCGTCAAGTCCCACGCATACAACAGTGACATCCGCCGCCTCGCACGCCGCAACCGCCTCGGCATATCTGTCGCCGGGCAGTGCAAGACCCTGCGTTCTGTCACGGAAAAGCTGACAGCCCTCCGCATAATATACCCTGCCGTCAAATGCGTCCTGTATTCCCTCAAGGAACGTAACGCTTCTGTCTGGCGTACCGTTATAATTTCCGAGCAGTGCCGCACGGCTGTCCGCATTAGGTCCTATTACGGCTATCGAGCTTATTCTGCTTTTGTCAAGCGGAAGTATGCCGTCATTATGCAAAAGCACCATTGATTTCTCCGCCGCTTCAAGCGATAACGCTTTATTGCCGTCACAGGCGATAATATCAAACGGCAGGTCGTCAAACTCGTTATCGTCAAGCTGTCCGAGCCTTATTCTTGTCCGTAATGCGTGAATGCAGGCAGTGCGTATATCCTGCTTTGTTATAAGCCCTTCTTCAAGCGCCGCCAGAATATGCAGATATGTATTTCCGCAGTTAACGTCACAACCGGCCTTCAGCGCCATTGCCGCAGACTGCGGTGCTGTGTCGGTGATTTTGTGGGTAGTATGAAAATCCCTTATCGCCCAGCAATCCGACACAAAATAACCGTCAAAGCCCCATTCACGCAGTTTTCCCATCAGCTTTTCAGACGCACACGAAGGCTCGCCGTTCACCCTGTTATATGCGCCCATAACACCTTCGACCCTGCCCTCTTTTACAAGCGCTTTGAATGCAGGCAGATAGGTTTCTTCCATATCCTTCTCGCTTACTCTTGCGTCAAACTCGTGGCGGAGCGACTCGGGACCGCTGTGTACCGCAAAATGCTTTGCACAGGCGGCGGCTCTGAGGTATTCTTCTTCTCCCTGTATGCCCTTTACGAAGCTCACACCGAGCCTTGAAGTCAGGTACGGATCCTCGCCGTAGGTTTCATGCCCTCTGCCCCAGCGTGGGTCACGGAATATATTTATATTCGGCGCCCATAATGTAAGGCCTTTATATATGTCGGTATCGCCGTGCTTTGCGGCGCTGTTGTACATTGCCCTCGCTTCTGTGGAAATCACCTCACCGACACGATACATCATATCCTTGTCGAAAGCCGCCGCAAGTGCAATAGCCTGCGGAAAAACCGTAGCCGTTCCTGCTCTTGCCACACCGTGAAGCCCCTCGTTCCACCAGTTATAAGACGGAAGCCCTGCCTTTTCTATGGCAGGTGCGTCATATTTCAGCTGCTGTGCCTGTTCCTCCGTACTCAGCGTATCGGCAAGTGCCGCCGCTCTATCGTAAGCCGATAATTGTTTATCCTTATATCTTTCCATAAATTACTCCTTGAAATCCGGTTTGCCGTACTGTTAAGTTGATTTTATCATATCTTACGGCAAGTTTCAAGATGATTTCAATGCAAAATGCACGGTTAAAAAAATAATAGCCCCGCCGTAAAGGCGGAGCTTCATTTCTGATAGCATCGCAACTGCTCCTATTTGTTATAAGTTTGTTATAAGCTGTAAGAAAAATATCTTCTTCCGTGTTCCTCTTCTGCACCGATCTTATTGTAAAAATTGATCGCAGGCTCGTTCCAGTCAAGGCAGCTCCACTCGATATATGAAAATCCGTCCTGCTTTACAAATTTCTCTACTTCAGAAAAGAACTTTGTTCCAAGTCCGTTCCTGCGTTTTTCCAGCTTTAAAAACAGATCTTCAAGATGCACTCCTGCCTTTGCCGCAAACGAGGCGAATACGGGGTAATAAATAGCATAACCGACCGGCTCGCCGCTTAATTCTGCGATAAGCGCAGCAGCTATGTTCTTTTCAAAGAGAAGATAACGCAAATCCTCCTGTGTAGCAGTCATATCCTGCGGTCTTTTTTCGTATGTGGCAAGACCTTTTATCAGGTTTTCTATAAGGCTTATGTCGTTTTCGGTCGCTTTTCTGACAGTAAAATTTTCGTTCATTGGAAGTCCTCCTGCTTGTATAGATTTATTATAGCCGTTTTCTGTGGCTAAGTCAATTGTATGTCGCAGGATAAACATAAAGCAACGAAACATAACAATCAGGAAAATGTACTCGACAAACGGTAAGATTGCACTATAAAGCTGAATCTTACAGGTAAAATTCTTTCAGGTCATCAAGTCGCAAAAGGCATGGATCATTTCCATAAGGCACACCTACATCAACATCTATCCAGGTATCGGTTTTAAGAATTTTGCCATTGAATTTCTCACCGTAGCTTTTTGTCGGTGTATGGCCGAAAACGGTAATACAATCATCAAAATAGCGGTCGGTCAATTCAGGCCAAGCCCAGATAAGTTCATCGGCGGTATAGTCCGCCGGGCTTCTTTCGGGCGAAAAATTATCGAGTCCGGAATGGCAAAGCAGAAAATTCTTTCCTCCGGCGGTCACAGTTTCGTAAAGCGGTGCTTCTTTCAGATAACCGATAATATTGCAAAGCGTTTCCGGTGATTCGTTTTGAAGTTTTCTTAACGCTTTTAAGGTAACGTCGCCTCCACTTAACATATAGTTGTTCAGAAGTTCCGTTTGCTCATTGTCAAAATGCTTGATACTTTCCTCCGTAATTTCGTTAAATACAAAATCACAGGATAAAAGCATCGCTTCGTGATTTCCTAAAATCAGCTGTGTATTCGGTTGTTCCGATAACCATATTAAAATTGCAACACCGCCGTCATTTTGGCGGTCGATGACATCGCCCAAAACAAATAACCTATCGTTTTCGTTAAAACACGCTTTTTTAAGAAGTGCTTTTAACTTTGTGATTTCAAGTCCGTGTAAATCGGAAGTTACATATATCATTTAAGCCTCACTTATTGAATGCCGTATTACAGAGTTTTTTCGATTAAGACTGCCGCTTGATCTGTGCAATTATTCCGAAACCGTATAAATTGTCAGCATAAAGCAAGACCTATAACCGTACTTTAGTCTTGCCGTGATAAAAGTTTTTATGGCAAAATCCAATCGTTTGTTTTTCGCAATCTTTAACATTATACATGAACAAAATCAAAATAACAAAGAAATAAATCAAGAACAAATAATCATTAAACTAACCATATTCCGTATAAATTATTCAATTGGATCTTACCATCGGAGAATGCTTAAAGCTCCACCTCAAATGTAGCGGAGTGATTGATTAAATCAAGTGCAAGCTGTGCGTCGGATAATTCATCTGTTACGGCAAGCAGGTCTTTTGTTACTTCGTCGATGTCATAATTTACATAGCGATAGTCGATAATATTACTTGCTCTGCCGTATCCTTGCTCTTCACGGGCTTTCGGTAATCTTGACGCCATTTCAGATAGCTTTTGCTTTTTAGCCGATAGCTGAGGGATAAATACAAGCATCTCGTCAATCGTGATGTCGTATCCGGGGATAACAGTTGTCGTGTTGAAAAGATTGATGGCGTGTTTTAATTTTCGGATTTTAAGAGCTAAGCTGTCAAGTTCGGCTTTTGCATCCTTATAATCGTATTTCGGTCTGACCGATTCAGGATTTTCTCCGACACTTGCTAAAAATGTGCTTGAAATACTTTCTTTTGATTTGAGCGCATCGTATTCTGATTTAAGCTTCTTAAGCAGCTTTGCACCTTCGGCAGATGATAATTTCATTAAAATCTTCCTCTCTTTATTTTTCATTATAATTATAATCTTATCTATGTACCTTATTTGGTGCATTTCTTTTTCGCCGGATTTAACGGTTTCCGGTCAGGTTGAAAAAGCATAAACATCGAACATGACTACTTTATTATAGCACATCAAAGTTTGGGGTTATACCATTTTGGTGTGCAATGCATCGTCATTTGATTTTCAAGCAATCAGGAGGTAAAACAGTCTGAATACTCCTTCATACTACTATTCGTGCAATTTTTCCCCAAGGAGGATTCACTTCCTCGTTATTCAGTAACCATAAGACCGGAATTCCACCCGCAAGTTTTTCCTTAGGAAACGGTGCATAGCCGTCTGTCAGAATAATGATACTTGCCGGAAGCTTATCCTGCATGTGTATATGAACATATTCAAAGATAATCTGAAAGTCGGTTCCGCCTCCGCCTGCAGGTTTTATTATCTTGAATTCATCCGGTGACGTAAACAGTTTTGGCTCGATAATTGCCGCATCAAAGAAACCGAGCCAACCTTTCAGTTTTCCATCGAATTGATCGATAGCGCCTTTAACTTCGGAATAAGCGGCAGTTATCATATTGTCCGACATACTGCCGGATGTATCAATCATGAAAAGGATATCCTTAATAAGAGTGTCTTTGTCATTGAAATCCGGCAGAAAGAACGGACTGTCATCAAAGCGTCTATCCGGTGGAGTGAACGAATAATCCACAATCTCTTCCTGAATAAAATCATTCAGTATCTTTCGCCAATCCGTTTGAGGCTTGCGCAATTCTTTGAGTAAACGTTCGGCAAACAAAGGAAAGATCCCTCTTTGATTAGACGGATCACGTATTGATATTGCTTCGCAAGCATCTTCAAAACGTTTGACCCACACATCTCGGAGAGTGTCGTCTTCCTCATATTCACCCCACCGGGAGTGATCATCCCAAACTGCCGGTGCATCTGTTTTTTTGCCTTGTATTTGCTTTGCTCGTCCCGGAGCACTGCCTTTTGTGTTTCCTTCTATGTCATCATCTCCTGTCTCGCCATAAGTTCCGGTTAAAGCAGGTTTTGGTTTTCTGTTTTTGGGAGGTGGGGGAAGCATCGCATAGATCTGTTCTGCAGTGTACTCATATCCCTCTTTCCCATCGGGAGCTATGTGCATGGATTCTCCGTATTTTTTCAGCTTGATTGAGTTTCTGTTCATGTTATTTGACAACAGAATATTTGAATTGACAACGATATCACAGGCAATGTTGAATTGTTCGCTATCATAATCACCCTGGCGCATACAGTGTTGCAAAACGACATGAAGTATCTCGTGCATCATAATGAAATCAAGTTCCGAATCACTGAGTTCGTCCAGAAATTTCGGTCCGAAGAATATCCGGTGCCCGTCTGTGGCTGCTGTCTCACAGTTTTCATCAATCGAATAAATCATGTGCATTAACAGCAAGCCGTAGAAGCCATTGTTTATTAGCAGGCGCATACGAGACATTAAAAGTCGCTTCACATATTCTTTTTTCTTTTCATCTGACAGAACCATTCATCAAACCTCCTTTTGTCTGCAGCCATTTACTGAATTCCGGAATGGTCATAAGTGTTTGCTTGAAATCTTTTTCAATGTACATATAATCTTTCAGGAGAACTGCGCTGAAATCCGGAGGCATTTTATCCGCATAACGAATTGAGTTGGCAATTCGGCTCAGTTCGTTTTTATGAGTACGGGCATAACAGGTCATAGAGGCGGTTAAAGCATACATTGCATCTGTGTTTTTCGGCATGGAAGGCATTTTACCGTCGAAGATTTCTTCAATCGACGGCAAATTCTTATACACCGTTGCCCATGTCCTGAATTCAACCGCAACACCGGAGCCGACGATTCCTGCTATTAACGAATACATATCGTCAATGTTGTCACTGATGCCGTTAAGAATGTTGCTGACCATCTCCCAGGCACGTGGCGTGGGAAACGCAAGGTCTTCACTTCCCGAATCGAATCCCATAAGATAGTTTGGTCTGAATGAAAGGAATCCGATCACTTTGTCATTGATGCCGGATGTTACAGCCCATTCTTTCCACGACTTGAAGCTGCCCTCAACTTCGATGTGCATCAAACGGTTTGCAAGTGCTTTAGGCATTTTGAACGCCACTGATTTATCTGTCGTTCTGTTACCGGCGGCGATAACGATACAGTTTTCAGGAAGCTTGTGTTCTCCTACAACACGGTCGAGTGTTATCTGATAGGCCGCCGCCTGAACAGACTGAGGAGCTGCGGAGATTTCATCAAGAAACAGAATATTGACAATATCATCACTTGCGTCCATCTGAAATATCTGCGGCTTCAGCCATATCGCAAGTGTTTTATCCGCATTTGCTGTGGGTATTCCTCGTAAATCAATCGGATTGAAAAGAAGCAGTCTTACGTCGGTCACATTGACACTTTTGCCGGTTCTCACGCCTATTTCATTTGCAATCTCACGAACTGCCTGCGATTTGCCGACGCCGGGAGGTCCCCAAAGCATAACAGAAGGCATTGTTCTGATCGGAAGCCCGTTGTTGATAACAGTGCTGTATGCCTCGCTCAGCTGATTCACCATTTTACCTACCGCCATAGAAGGGATATTTGTCATTTTAATATCGCTCATTTCTTATCTACTCCTAATTTTTTATCAAGTTTTTTGACTTTATTCTTGTATGTTTCGATTTGGTCGGTATAACTTTCGTCTTTTGACAGTTCAAATCGAATATCTTTCTCTTTTTCCCGGAGCTTTTCGAGATTCAGCATCAGTTTACTGAGATGATCTCCGAGAGAGTCGAGATAATTATCAATCCTGATAAGGTTTCCTATATCCGTATCTCCGAGTTCAACGTAGTATTTCCCACTCTTTTTCAACCACACATAAGGCTTTTCAAGCGTCATATTGGCAGGAAGTACAATGGCAAATCCACGATATGATATAAGTGTTTTCTCTTTAGTCTCCAGAACGTGTTCCCTTATTGCAGTACCGATAAACTCACGGAGCGTTTTACGCTTTTCCGCTTCTTCTTTTTTCAGCTTGCTATCCTCAACCGGAGGATTGATCTTTCTCCATTCTGTATAGAAAGCAAGATCCTGTTTGCAGCATTCTATCAAGTCGATTTGATTGTGTATCTGCCCCGGCATTTCAAGAAGCTCTTTTTCAAGTCTTATCCTTGATTCAACCAGTTTGCTCTGCAGAGCCATATATCTTGTCAGTTCATTGGCGGCTTCGACACGCTGTTTAACCAAAGGATCACCGACAGCAAGAGCTTTGACCTCTGCGTAATCCAAGACGGTATCTGCAATATCCGTGCCGCTTCGTTCTGTTAAAGAGCCGGACAGCAGCTCCGATATAAAGCGTTGTTTTGTTTCGAGAAGCTGCCAGGAGTACGCATCAAAACTACCCTCTGTGATGTAACGATAGATATATACTTTGCTGTTTGTATTGCCTTGACGAAGAATCCTTCCTTCACGCTGTGTCATATCTGCCGGTCTCCACGGAACATCAATATGGTGAAGAGCAATCAGTCTTTCCTGAATGTTCACACCAAGACCGAGCTTGTAGGTTGAACCGATAAGGATTCGGATATCACCGTTTCTGACTTGAGCAAATAAAGTGTTTCTCTGTGCTTCGGTTTCCGCATCATGAATAAATGCGATCTTGTCAGATGGAACGCCTTTATTCTGAAGCATAACTTTCACTTCATCATAAATGTTGAAACCGGTTTTTGGGGTCGATGTATCGCAGAAAATGATTTGCGCAGACTTCCGGGATGTTGTTCTGAAATATATATCGGCAACATTTTCAACACAGCGTGCCACTTTGGATTGATAAGTGAACACAGCATTTGGATCGACCAGCCTCAAATCAAGTGCAGCCTTCCTTCCGTCCGTTGTGATTTTCAGCATATTATCATCTTTCCTGCTTATACGTCCTTTCCTGACGTTGTCCGCTCTTGTAGAGATATCTGCAAGATATGCGGCGAATGCAGGAGTTTTTGACACAAGCGCATCGTTGTACCCGTCAAACGCCGGTATGCCCGCAGATTCATCAACCTGATGAAAATCGGCAACGGACGAGAGAAGAGACGTTAATTCGGGGAGGTTATGGAATTTGGCAAAACGTGTTGCAAGTCTGTATGTACTCGTATCAACGTCGACCTCAAATTCCGTAACTCTCTCGGCAAACATTCCTATCCAGCTGTCAAAGCTTTGAAGATCGAGCATACCGAGTTCACCGCTCTGAAGGTATCGCTGCATGATATACGCATCGGTAATTGAATTGGTAATAGGTGTGCCGGTTGCAAGTACAACACCTTTTCCGTCGTTCTTTTTCTGAATCATGTGTACTTTGTCCATCATATCCTGACATCTTTTAGATCCGGTGCTGTTAATACCGAGAACGTTGTTCGTCTTTGTTTCTAACGGGACGTTTTTGAAATTGTGTGCCTCATCCACAAAGAGCCTTGTTATTCCCAATTCATCAAAATACACGCCGTTATACAAATCATCCATTGCAACGGAAAGTTCGGATAAAGCTTTTGAAACCGCCTCTTGCTTTTTCTTCAAACGAGAAGTGGCTTTGTTCTTTTTGCCCGCTATTTCTGCGATATGTTTCTGCTCATCAATAAGCAGGTTTTGATAATATCCTTTTGACAACGGAATCTGCTCAAAGCAACTGTACGCTATAATAATACCATCGAAGTCATTGTCTCGTATTCTTTCGAGAATACTTTCTCTTTTTGAGGGTGCGAAACTTTTCGGATCAACACAAAGAATATCAGCACTTGGATACATTTCATGGAAAATGTTCTTCCATTGACCGACTATGTTATTAGGAACGACAAACATATTCTTTTCAGACAACCCCATACGGCGCATTTCCATTGCAGCAGCGATCATAACGTAGGTTTTTCCGGCACCGACGTCGTGAGCAAGAAGCGTGTTCGGAGTAAAGATGATACGTGCCACCGCATCCTTTTGGTAGGGATAAAGGTTTATCTGCGCAGACATATCGGGAAACCGCAAAAACGATCCGTCAAAAATTCTTCTGCGAATACAACTGAATTTATTCTCAAAAATTCTTTCAAGTCTTTCTTTTCTTGCGTCATCCTCCCAAACCCATTTTTGAAATTCTTTTATGAGTTTCTGCTGCTTTTCAATTGCCGCTGCCGTTTCTGCTTTATTGATAACACGCTTTACGCCGGAAGCGTTGGTGGCGCAGCAGATTTTGTCCTTAACGGCAATGGTTTGCATGTTCAGTGTCTTTTCAAGGATATAGAGCGCTTCCAGTTTGTCAGTTCCATAAGTATTGCTGACGCTGACACTGTCATTATATCTTGATTTACAGGGTATTTCCCATGTTCCGGTGATTTCATCATGTATCGTTTTCCACGATTCCATCATTCTATCTATTACAGCTTGATTGTAACGGCTCCGGTCGTGTTTGAACGGATCTCCGAACAGATGAAGAATAAAATCGTCAATGATATCTGCAGGAACCCACGGAGAACCAAGCGTAATATAAATATCATTTGTCGCTACGGTCGGGGGAATGACTTTTTCAATCGCCTTTATATTTTCAGAAAAATATCCGTTGTATTCTTTATCGGCTTCTTTAGCTGCCTTCCATTTTCTTATCATGTTGCCGGACAGATATTCCTCAGAGGTTTCCCAGCCTTTATAGAAGCACTCGCCCCAAGTTTCCGGGTTCTGATAAATAGAGCCTTTCAGCGCACAGATAATTGTCTTGTAGTCCTCTCCTGTTATTGAAGAAATATATTCAATATCAACCCGTCCGAGATTAGACAGACTGTACATAAGGCCATCGGAAATGCTATCAGCGTGAACTCCCTTTGTCCTTACATCCTGATTGAACACATTTTCCCAGTCGAGCGGAAGGTCCATGCTTGTAACTTCTCTGATATGGGCTTCCTTACGTTCCTTTTCTTCACGAGCTTCTCTTTCTCTTCTCTCACGCTCTTCTTGCCGTCTCTTCTTAGCTTCGATAGATTCTTTTTTTCGTTTTGCATCGGATAACTTATCAATAATCTTTGATATATCATCTGAACTTAATGTGTTTTCCGTGTTGTCTAACAGATTCATTATTCCGAAGATAGACATCTGCTCAAAATTATCAGGTTCGTGCTTCTTGCTCATTATTAACCGCCTTTGAATACTTTGCCATTCTCTTTGAACTTATTATACCGAAAGCTATGTTCCATATTTGGTACATAATATCAAGCGCTATCCCAAAGCAAAAAAACAGCCGTGAAAAAGTCACAGCTGTTTTTCTGTTTATATACTCTTTTCAGTCGTCAACCTCGATCCATTCACCGCTTGTACTGCAACTAATGATAGCATGCTGAGGCTTTCCCCACATACTGCAATCAGAATTGGTGCAAGTAAATCCGGCATTATAGGACGATCCCTCTCCGACAAATAATCCGCCGCTATGTTCACTGCTCGCTACTTGCCCACAAGTTTCGCATTTATCCTTATATCTGAATTGACCGGTTTGGGAATCATACCACGTTACAACTGCTCCTTGTTCGGCATAAACAGTATATGTTTTTACGTATTCGCTGTGTGTTTTTTTCTCTGCTTCCGGTTTTGTTGTTGATATGCTTTCTTCTTTCATTTCGGAAGATACGGCATAAGCGGATTCTTCCTTTTTATTTGCAGAAGAATCCTCTTTTGTACCGCAACCGTTGATTACCGCCACCGATAGCCCGAGCATTAAAGCAAGTGAAATGATCTGTTTTGTTTTCATATAAATCCTCCTGTGCCGAAAATAATCGGCGTTTATTTTGTTGATTATATTATATCCGAGACCACGCACCATATTTGGTGCATAGCAAAACAGAGCCGCATTTTACGGCTCTGTTTTGCTCGGTTGAATAAAATTGTTTATGCAGCTTTTGCAGTGGTAACGGTCATCATATTCTGCCGCATAATCCACAATATCAAATGCATCAATCTTCCGAGATAGAACATTTTCACGATTTATACACGGGTCAATGTAAATGATTGAGCGACACTTTTACCGGTCTCATATAAACCTTCCACGGGGGGGAAGGAGTTATAAATTATCTTTTATCGGATATAGGAAAATAAAATGCTACCCTCGTCTTATTGAGTTATTGCCAATAATCTTGCTTCAACGTCATCAAATGCGATGTTACATTCTTCTGTTCCATCAGCCATCACAAATCTAAAACAGCAATCATCTTGATACATAACTTTTACGATAGGTTCGTCTTCTTTACCCAAGTAAAAATATGGCTGTTCAATATTAGTCTTTGCTCTGGCATATTTAGGCATTCCCCATGTGTTGAAGGACTTTCCCTTTAATTCATAATACTTGGCAAGAGAGAACAGTTCTGCATGATAACACGTGATTGCGGAAAGCGGAATAAGATCAATTTCGTAGTTATCTTCGCTATCCTTCTTATGCGGATACTGCGTCGTTTCATTATTCCATCTTAAATATCTGTCTTTTCCAAGAGCATCTACTTCAGTATTATTTAAGATATCGGCGTAGTCAATAATCAGTTTTCTCCACATTGGAATCGAACTGTCACGAGCTTGCGCTATAGCTAATAAGCTGCTTTTTGCGTTTAATCTGTCAAACAGAGGATCATCAATGACAGCTCTGAAATAGTCCCGCAAATCACACGAAACCGATCCATAAGGGTGATAACCGTTCTTCTCACTTGCCCTTTCTTTAAGAAATCTTCGCCAGCTATTATCTCGGTCAGCATTCTTAAGCAGCGTATTGTTACTGTTGAAATACATCAGATAATTGCCTTTTGACAACATTGCTCTAATAAGTTCATTCTCAAAAGGGCACCCCGAAGCATTCACAAAAACAGATGCTATTTTTTCTGCGTAATCAATAAAACAAGCTATCTTCCGAGAATCTGCAATATCTCTTTCGTCAACTCCGCAACACTCAATCAGCGGATATCTTAATCTTCCTTCAAAATATGCCAAATCCTTTTCAGCTTTATCAATGGCATTTTTCCACGATGGATTTGAGGATAACTTCAATTTTAGTATTTCTTCTTCTATTTGAGGAATATCAAGCGTTGCTAATACTGACAAATCCTTTTGACAGATTTCTGACACGATATCCTCACAACACAAATAATGCAAACCGGCAATAGAGTTGCAAAACGTGTCGGTATAATTTACAAGGTTATAACTATTAGAACATACATTGCAAACAAAATGCATCCACGCTTCCAAATGATCCGGATTGGGTGAGGGATTATTCAACAGATAGTCTATATAAGCAAATACTTTTGCCCTTTTTTCATACTCCTTGTCGAGCTTATAATCATTTGCTATGAAAGAGAACACCTCTTTTTCGGGAAAAAGAGTAAATGTCTCAGGTAAATAAGTTTTCAGCTTTCCGTCGTCATTAAAAATATTGAAGCAGTCTATTAGCTTGAACAAAAAATTATAGTTATTTTCTTTCAGTAACTCAATGAGCTTGTCATACCTGACGGTGACACCTTTGTTCTTATCTTTAGCACTCATCAATGAGTTTATCTCTTGTGTTAATTCGTCTTTCCGAGCGAGAGACAGTTTGCCGTCCAGTTTATATATAATGTGATTGAATATTCCCATAACGGTAATAAAACTCAACATCATATCATCAACATTGGGAACCTCGTCATGTCCGGTAGTGGTTAACCATTCGTTCCAAAAAACATCGGTCCACTTGGTATCAAGCATATAAGACACATAGTCTCGAAGGCTCTTAAAAGCAGAATGGTTTCCTTTGACAGTCTGAATTTCCGAAAACTTTTTATTATACTCCTCGGGAACCTTCTTACTTGCATCATCATAGAGTTTTAAAATCTTTGATTTTAAGTTCTCGAATCTTGTTAACGCTCTTCCTCTGGAGTTCATTTTAATATACAATTCATCTGCTAAATGAAAATCTTCCAGATTCAGAAAATTAAATATAATCTGCCCGTCATTAATCAGTCTGCTATAATATTCGCCACACTCTTCCGGAGCAAAAAACTTTTTTATAGAATCCAACATATTTAACATACTTTCAATTGTCGGATCATAGTTCCAGTGGGGTAAGAACCATTTCTCGTGTCTGATTACTTCGGACAATTTAATAGAGTTATCATTAACGGCGTTGCAATATTTCTCTTCGTAATTAACACCTTTGAACTCTAATTTTACAATTGCATTGCAAAAATCCGTGGAAGAAAATCTTGTTTTATATGAAAACTTTGACTCTCCATCGGGTTTCATCATCATTTCTTTGAAATCCGAAAAATGACAAGCGTTATTCCGATTCTTTACCAAAGACAAATACCAATGAAGAAGAAACAATGTAGTAATTCTCTGCTGTCCATCTAAAAGCTTCAAATTATTATCGGAATCCACCGAACCATAAATAAAGTCCAACTCATGTGGGTCGGAATTCATAAAATAGGAGCGTAGATTACTCAAAAAGCTATCTCTTTTTTCGCTTTCGCCTATTCGACCGTAGGCATAATCTCGCTGCAGCATCGGAATTACCACAGCATAGCAATCATTTAACGTCTTAAAGCTGAGCTTTTCCATTGCTGATCACCCTTTCTATTTCTGCCAAATATGCTTCTGCATCATCGTTGTTCCAATTCATCAAATCAAAAATCATACTACTGTAATTTTTAGCAAACACATTCCTTGTACAAGGTAAAATATATACGCCTTCGTGTTCACGCCTGTATATCCACTTTCTTTTTACGGGATAGAATGCATTTTTATATCCCCGGTTTGTCCCTTGATCCAACAATACAAGATTACCGATATTGTCCTCATATTTGAATGTATCATCCTGTCTGAAGACTTGATTTAGCAACGCCTTATATATGCTTGACTCCGTTACATCTGATTTTTCATTAAAAAGTTGAAGCAGCTGCTCACATACCATGCCGGCTTTCAGACCCGGCGCTATTTCTGTATCACGATTTGGAGCTTTTGTAATATCATTCTTAAACAGATCAAAGTCTTCTTGATATTTATATGTTTTCTTCCCGTCGGAATCACACACGCAATAATTATAGTCGATTCCGGAAAAATACTCCAAATTACAGACAATCCAATCCTGTCTTCCGGCGCCATCAGGATTCTTAGGCGTTTGAGATCTTACATGCTCTATATCCCATGAATGCTTGTAAAATTCATCAAATGAAAATCTCACATCATCTTTTTCGCATTCAACTATCGAAAGAATATTAAACAGAGTAAGAATGTCATAAATTCTCGAATGGTCTTTGCTGTCCGAGTAATTCAGCTTGCTTATTTCAACATTGCTGACACTTTCAAGTGCCTTCTCTCTGAGAATTTTATAAAACTCATTTATATCGGAGGTTTTCGGATCGGCATAAATAGCCTCGATTGAGTTAATATCATGTTTCTTATATCTTAAATATCCGATAATATGGTATAACTTTTTGTCGTCATACCAACCTCTGAATAAATAATACTTATCAGAGACTTCCTTCCAAAGTCTTTTGACAATATCTTTTTTGTTGGTATACTGTCCCGAAGTTTTGATTTCTTCCGAGTAGGCGTCGAAAGTGTAATACTCGTTTTGTTCCGTTGCAGATTTCGCCTTTATGATATCAAATAACAACTCTATACGCGTTGCGTATTTGTTATCATCTTTTCCGTAAATAAAAGACCAGAAAGAATCGTCTTGCAAAGCATGTTCAATGCTATCCCACTCTGATGCAATTCTTAAGGATTCACTTTCATCATCACCAACATTATTCAAAAATAACGCTTTAATCAGTTCTGCATTAGTTAGTCCGATTTTTCCTATGTTCAAGTCAGAAAATTTCTCTTCAGGAGAAATGTGTTTTGACTCTATCTCTTCTGTAACATCATACCATATGAATTTTACTGATGGCCTTGATTCTGTATTATTTGCATTTACTATTGCATCAACGAAACGCCAACCGCCAAGTGTGGTTTTCTTTAGAAAATCCGTGATAACGACAGATGCGTTAAACATATGGTAATAGTCAATATTGCTGTTGCTTTTAGTGCTGTCAATATTTTCAAGATACTGTCTGCTGTCCGGTCTGCTTTGATAAGAAAGGTTAAACAGTTTCATATCAGGATATTTTTGCTCCAACAAGCTCTTTTGCTGGTTAAGAATCAAATACATCGTTGTCAATCTTTGCTGACCGTCAATTACCTCCCATGCATTCTGTTCCTTGTTAAAGAATACTACCAGCGGCTGCATACAGTAAAAGGTACTACCATCAGTATTCACATTATAAAAATCTTCTAAATCACCAAGTAGCTTTTCCACTTCAAGACGTGTCCATCTGTAGCCACGCTGATAGTCTGGAATATAAAAGCTATTATTCATTAAATCCAAAACAGTTACCGTATCCAGTTTTTGTTTCAAATGTAAATCCATATTCAATACTCCTAATGCTAAGGTTACACTAATTATATTTTTCTAATCCGGATAATAACGAATTGCGAATTCTTTCTCGCAAAAAATCGGGAGATAACACCTCAACATAATCAACATACTGCATCGCCCAATGTACCATAGCGTTTGGGCTTGCCTTGACGCTGATTCTGACCTTGTTCTCATCATCGGTTTTTGCAATGCGAATATCGCTGCCAAACCAGTCGATAACCTGGTCGATTATTCCAATATCTGCAATAAAGTCAATGTGCTCTGGTCGGTCGGTAAACATATAAGGCATAGCAGAGGACAATTCCTTGTAATTGATACCGTTTTCATAGCCGGATACATTACGGATCGGAGTAGCCTTTTTATCTGAAATATTCATATTGGTGATTCGGTCCAGTCTATGAAACGCCATATTGCCCCAATATTCACTGTATGCCATAAGGTAATAGTGCTGATTATGCAGGATCATCAGATAAGGGGACATATATTGATGAGAAGACTTATGAAGTTTCTTATCGACTCCGTACTTGTTATAATCGTAATGTATTTGCTTTCCTTCTTCGATAGCTGTATCAATCAGTTCAATATTATAAAACAAAGCTTGATTATCCGTTTTATACCAATCATTGACCGAATGAATATTCTTTACATGAGAGCGGAAATATTTGTTAGAAAGTCCACACAGCCTGTCTATTAAATCTTTTGAATGCTTAGCAGTAATATATTTGCTGCAAAGAACGCCGTCAATAAGCAGCTTGAGTTCGGAATCTTCAAAATCCCTTCTTTCGAGGTAACTACCGGCACGTCCCGATTCAATTTCAGCCCCTGCTTCTTTCAGAAGAGATATGTTTCTGCTGATTGCTTTTCGCTCGATAACAATACCGTAGTCGCTTTCAAGATACCTTGCAATATCGTCCTGAGTCAAAGGATGGTCGCAATCGCTATACTCTTTCAAGATTTGCCAGATTCGTATCAGCGCCAGTTTTTTAGGTTCAAAGCTTTCCATAGGTTCTGCTCCTTTGTGAAAATATTTATATTTCAGTCCAAAGTACCCAAATATAATTGTACCATAAAACACGGGACATATCAGGTACATTACTTATCGCTCTTCAGATTGCTTTAGTTTTATCCAAACCTTTACCATAGCAAAGGTAACAGGCTCACAGTATTTCAGCAAGTCCTCCTGCTTGTATAGATTTATTATAGCGGTTTTCTGTGGCTAAGTCAATTATGGATTGATATATGGGTAGGCATATAACAGAAAAGCCCTTTGAGAAAGGGAGTTATCCTCTCTCAAAGGGCAAGCTCACAAGCAAAATTATCAAGCATTATCCCTACTGTTATTCTTTCTTAGAATATATATGCCATAAACCGCAAGCAGAACATAAGATACAAGACAAGCTATCAAAGCTATTGTCGGGTACCGGTTACTCGTTGAAAAGCAAAACGGAATACCGCACAGATTTATAATTAAGTGCAGTATGATCGGAACCCACAGATTTTTACTTACTGCGTAGACCGCTCCGAAATAAACGCCGAGTGCGGTTGCCCAGACTGTTTTAGCTATTACTGTTGCAATCGGCTGTCCCAAAGCTCCGAAAATATGACCTAAGCCAAATAATACAGAAGTAATCAAAATCGCATACAAGATTGCGTTTTTTCTTTCCCCGAACCACTTTGCAATAATATTCTGCAACAAACCTCTCAGGTACAATTCTTCCATAATGCCGACACCTATGTAGTATACAATTCCTTCAATAACAACTCTCCATATAGTCGGTTTATTATCAAACGGCATAAGTCCGATACAGAAAGCAAATGTAACTGCCACAGTCGCAATTACTGCGGGTAACCCGTATTTTATCAGCCCCGATAAAACGCCTTTAAGCTGTAATCCAAACTGCCAATCCTTCATCAGAAACCTTCTGCATACCCAACAAATCGCAAAAGCCAATAAAAAATTCAACATCAAAGTAATATAAATCGGATCGATGTCCTCAATTTTTATATTACAAAACAGTGCTGCCGGCAGAGCGGACATTTCCATAAATGTCATTATAAGCGTTAATATAACCGCAGTTATTGCTGTTCTTTTTTTCATAATCTCACTCCAAATTCGATTTATATTTTGCTGTTTCAGAAAACGGGCAATCCCAAAGGAACTGCCCGTTAAAATATTTACTTCACTTCCGGCTTCATCGTGGGGATTTCAAGTGAAAGTATCTTATGCCCTGATTTAACCTCTCTTTTCCTTACTTTGTTAATCCAAACCGTTTTCATTAAAGTACATAACCTCACATAAGATGTCATAACTTTATTTGATTTGTCGTAAAAATTGTCGTAAAAAAACGAGGGTGTTTTCATTGTCCGGCGAAGAAGCACATCTCGGATATCACCGACTATTCGCCGCATAAACCTTTATTTGTTTATACAGTATAACATATTCTTATTCAAAAATCAAGGAGCCTGCCACCGTGTTGTGGCAAGCCCCCTTTTTCATCGTATCTTGATTTTACCCTCAAGCCCTGCAAAGGACTCCATCTTTTTATCAACCGTCGATCGCCGGTTTATATGCTATCTATCATATAAACAGACTTGTTCCATCCGTCCATGAAAACCACTCTGTCATTGAATACATTCATATATGACGGGCGGAGATTTTCTTGTCCGAGCTTTTCATATTTCAGCTTCTCACCGGTTGCTGTATCATATATATTTACGGTTGTATCACCTCGATCATAGCCGTATAATGCAGAATCTTCGATTTCAACATCATTGGGCACACAGGTTATCAGGTATTTACCGTTTGGAGTAATCCCACAATAACTGTTTTCTATCTCGTTATCAAAATATTGCACTCTCAGCTCGTTAGTTTTGTAATTGTAGAAAATAACTCCGTTTGAGCGTTCGGAAAACTCCGGATTTATTTCCGGGTCAAACGGCGACATAAAACAGATAAAATCTCCCGCCTTTACAAGCCTGCGGTTGCAGTTGCTGAAAGGGCCTATGTTTATCTGCTGTATCATCTTTCCGTTTTTATCCATAACGCAAAAATAGCAAGCGTCAAATTCATCGGTAAACGCCTCACCCTCGCAGTAATAACCCACTATTTCATTATCAAGCACATAGAAATCCGCAAAATTTTCATCGAATAATTTATCTTTATTGCTTCCGTCTGAATTCATTTTATAAAAGCAGCATTCATCGTTTACAGAAACATTGTAATATACCTTGTCGTCGGAAGGAACATAAGTACAATGACTTATCTGCGTTTTGCTTGTTGTACTTTTATATATCAGATTTCCGTACACATCGGTAACCTCGTACCATCTTTCACATTCATCGGTATCGACATAATAGTTCCACGCAGAAAAAGAGAACATTCCTTCACTATATTTTACATCCGAATCAAAAGGCTGTGATTCAGATACCGGATCATAGTAACCTCCTACTGTAAAGTGATATACAGCCTTCTTTTCTCTATCGTCATAAACTACATAATCACAAGTATAATCGTTTAAGGAGTTATCTGCGTTTGCTTTCAGCAGCAAATACCTCTGCGCTTCATCAACATATCCGACAGGGATATAATCATAAATGTTTATGCCCTTTAGGGTTTCGTTAGCCTGATTCGGTTTACTTGTTTCATATCCGCTCTCAGGTAAAAGAACACTGTCACCGCTTTGTGCAAAAGAGGCTGTCTCTGATGATACGACTGTTCCGCTTGTACTATCGGAATAGCTTTCCGTTGTCGATGTATTGTCTGTACAAGCACAAAGTGAGAAAGCAAGTGCCAAAGCAAGTGCAGATGTGATAATGCGTTTTTTCATTTGTGCTCCTCCGATATTTATGAAATATATTTTGTCATCTTATTCGTTTTCCGTAACCACAATACTAATACTTTTACGGATATTCATTGAGCCAACCTCGGCGTTCAGCGGTACTTCAACAGCATAAATTATATCTCCCGCTTTTACATCGTCAAGCGTCACCTTGTACTCATTTATATAACCGGTTTTTGAAGCAAATCTCATACCACCGTTATCTCCAAGCTTTATTCGCTCATGGTTCTTATAAAAATATACAGCATATTCATCAGGCTCGCCGCCATATAAAAGCAGAGTGACGCCCAATTTATCCGAGCTTTTATCAATAGATAAGCTGTGTTCCTGACGCTTTGCATCAAACAAACTTATCATATTTGTTCCGGATAATTTTGCGTCAGTCAGATTATACTCCTCTTTTACTTTTGCGGTTGCTAAAATGCTTTCACAATCTGACGAATATGTAAAGTCGTCGATAATCTGTGGTTCTGTGTCTGCTTCAATCTCAAACTCAAAGAACGACTGTCCGGAATGTGCGTTACCGAAGCCTAAAAAGCCGTCTTTAGGTCTGTAAGACGGGTGCAAAACGGTCATCAGCTTTACTTTCAATATTTTTTCATGTTCGTATTCTTTTGTTATCTCCGGAATAAAGGTAAGAGTAACCGTCTGCTTTGTGTCGGGCTTTTGTGAAATGCTTACAAGCTCGGATTTTTCAGAGCCGTTCAGCGACAGCTTTTGAGGCACACCGTTTATAAATGCCATATAGCCAATCTCTACATCATATTTATTCTTTGCAGAATCGGACACAAAGCTGAAATTTACCTCACCGCCGCTGTACTTTACAGTTGACTTGCCTTCAATGCTGTAGTCGCTGAATGCAATTCCGGCTTCCTGATATTTGCTGAAATCATCATTTTCAGGTTCGGATCCCTGAGGTTTACTAAACGGAGGCAATGTTTCTATAACCGCTGAATCTACGGAGATATTTGTTACGGAAGCTGTTGTGTCAAACGGGTTGCTCGCTTGTGTTTCGCTGTTTTCGTTCTCAGATGTTTCAAATGGATTTGACACAAGGCTCTGTGTGTCACTTTCACTTGTTCCCGCACAGGAGCAGAGCGAGAGAAACAAAGCTATAGCGAATAGTGATGCTGCTGATGCTCGTAAAAGTTTTTTAATCATTTTAAATGTCCTCCGTTTAATCTAAATAATTTATGTAAATCGTCCGCCGATTAACAACACTTTTTACTTATCCCGCCTGCTCATCATATCTGAACTGATATAAAATGCAATCTGTAATGCTACCGTCATATACGACAATTCTGTCATCAAACGCCTGAATATTGCGCCCGTTAACTCCCCTTCCTTTGTCGCTTCTTATCTCATTTATCTTTTCTCCGGTATCAAGGTCATATATTTTTATTACAAGATCGGTGTACAGACTATTTGTCTGCTCCTCATTCAAAAACTCATGTTCGGTTATAGTTATCGCTTTTGTGCCGTCCGGAGTTATTCTCACGCAACCCATTTCAATAGCTTCTTCTGGTGTGAATTCAACTATTTTGTCCTTTTCGCCGTCATAAAGATACAATGTATCCTCGGGGAACTCTTCGGTTTTGGATGCGTAACCGGTTCGATTAGATAAAAGGCAGTAGTATTTACCCGATTTTTGCCCCATCAGCGCATAATAATCGGTACTCTGCGGCATATCGGCGGTTATTTCGTTTCCGTCAAAGTCTATAACCTGGATTGAGCAACCGTCGGGTACTGCGCGATACTTACAAAGGATAATTCTGTTATCCGCAAGCAGCATTGTACTACTATAATAGTAATCGCTGTCGCTGAAAAGCTCCTTTTCTTCTTTTCCATCCTTGCTGAATCTGCTTATTATGTATTCGTCTCTGCCGTCTTTTCTATAGCATACGAAGTATTTATCAAGCTGCTTTGAGTATACGGCGGATATATAATGAATACTATCGCTTACCGTAAGACTGCTGAGTCTGCTTATTTCTTCAAACTTTTCATTATATGTTACGGCGAATATCTCTGACGTAACGCTTTGGTCTTCGGTCAAGTTCTCATCTATATAGGTAAACTGTCCGTTACAGCAGGAAATATCCCAAGGTGATTTTTGGCTTCTTAAGCTTTCGGTTATCTTACCTGTTGATTTATCATATACAGAGTAAGTATAGTCAAGACCGTCTTCGGGTTCATCTGACGCTCTTTTATATAACAGAAGATAGTTCAAATCATTATCAATATATCCTACCACGTTATATTTATACAATACGCTGTCTGATGCAGCCGTATTGCTGTTTTCAGGCTCACTTTCGGGTACATCTGCACTTGTGTCGGCAGGCAGCTGTGTTGTGGGATTTGTTATAATCTCATCATCAGGTGAAAAGCTGAGCCGGCTTGTTGTTTTAAGTATTCTTGCCTTTGTATAATCATTAGTTAAAGGCACGGCTATAGCATAGACAATATCGTGGTTATTGACATTTTCGAGAATAGCCGTGAGTTTCGGAACATACCCTGCCTTTGCCGATACCGTAGCATAGTCCTTACCGTTTATTTGTACTCTCTTGTGATTTACATAAAAGAAAACATTGTATGTCTCAAAGTCCGCACCGTCAAAAATCACATCACAAGTCAGGGTGTTATTATCAAGAACAAGGTGCTCAGTTTCATTATTCGCACTGAACATTTTTAATGTTGCGCCGCTGTCCATTTCACCCGCTTTTTTAAGCCTATATGACTTTAATGAGCTGTCAGACGCGGGTATATTTTCAAACTCTGCATTTCCGCTAAGCTCAACAGTTTCTGCTTTTTCGTTCATTGTAAGACAAGCTGTGTATACGGTAGAGCCTGCGTTTATATTGCCAAAGCCAAAGCCCGCATATTTACCCTGCGGCACATAACCGATATTGAAAATCGAAACAATCTGCAAATTCAGTTCTTTCTTATCTTCAAGCTCCTTTGTAATGCGAGGTTTTATAGAAATTGAAACCTTGGTTATTTCGTCTTTAGGGAAATCTACATTTACAGTTTCGGCTTCTTCACTCCCATTTACGGATATAAGCTGTGGTATTCCTCCGATAAACGCCATATATCCTATCGTTATGTCTTCCCGGTTATTTGCGGCATTTGCCGAAAAAGTTATATTTATTTTTTCACCGTTATATTCAATATTCTGCGCGTCGTTCATTTCTGAAAAGTCAAATTGCAGAGCACCGCTCTGGTACTTGTCATAAAGCTCATAGCGCTCGTCATTGGCAGGCGTTTCGCTGTTTTCATTTTCAGATGTTTCAAATGGGTTTGAAACAAGGCTCTGTGTGTCACTTTCACTTGTTCCCGCACAGGAGCAGAGCGAAAAAACAAGAGCTATTGCAAGCAATGATGCAATGATAAGTTTTTTCATTTGCGTTCCTCCGTTACTTTGCAAAATACCTTTGTTACTGTTTTCTGTATACCACTTTGTGCAATAATGTATATAAGGAAACAACTGAGCATCTATTTTTAAGTCACTCAGTTGCCCTCATCGACTGCCATAATATTGCAGTTCCTTTGGGATAATAATTGATATTCAACGGCGATTAAATATCCGGCTTAAATTATATTGTAAAATTATGTGATGAATACAACATGCAAGTTTGTTTTCCGCAGTAATCATTTTAATTATTCTTTTCATAATTGCACATTCTAATTTAATTTTTATTATAATAATGCCGCATTCGCCGCTACAGCATTAATTATAAATCTATCATATAAAAACATTGCACATTCTGCCTTGTTTCATCGGTTGCTTCATCTGTTAACAGCTCATAGAACATCACTTTATCCTCATAGACTCTGTGCATATAAAGCGGAGATTTTGTATCAATCTCGATTTCCTTTATTTTGGTGCCGCTTTCCGTATCGTACATATAAAGCTTGTCTATTACCCCGATAAGATCTGTTTTATCCTCGTTTGTAATATCTGTCTCAGTTATGCACACCGCGGTTTTGCCGTCGGGTGTAAATCTGAGCGTTCCTGCCTCCTGCGCCGTTTCAGGTCTGAACTCCGATAATTCTCTGCTTTCGGTATCATATACTATTACACAGTCGTTTGGGGCTTTGCCAGGCAGAGGCGAATACCCGAGGTTTGGCGGCATATAAATCAGCTTTCCGGCTCTTTCAATGCGTATTGCGTTATAATCCTTTACGGGCGCCGCCGAGCAGATGACATTACCACTTAAATCAATTATTTCAAGCTTTTCGTGACTATTCATATCACGTTCAAGGACAGCGAGTCTGTCTCCGGTAGATAAAATATTCTGTGCGTACCATTCGCCGCTTGTCAGTACTTTTTCCTGTTCACCGTCTTTGGTGTACAATGCCATTGTATATACGCCGTCCTTTTCGGTACATATACAATACTGATCGGTCGCCGCAATATAAGCAGCGCTGAAAAGCTTTGTATCAGAGAAAGCAATACGGTTTATTTCTTCAAGATTTTCGTTGTAGGTTAATACATATTGTTCTTTTATTTTGCCGTTATCATCAAGGACTTTGTCAAGAATTACAAAATAACCGTCACCATAGCTTGTCCGCAGGCATCGATTGTCAATGGTATAAAGCTCATCGGAGATTGTCTTGTCTGTGCTGTTGTAAACAATGTAGCAATATCCGTCAGCGGCATCAGGATTTTTCTCCCTGTAAAGCAGTAAATAACGCATATCGTTATCTATATATCCCATCGGAGTGTATGCAAAAAGCGGGTCGGAAAGCCGGTCAATATCCGTTATGCCGGGCTCACTTTCGGGTACATCTGCACTTGTGTCGGCAGGCGGCTGTGTTGCGGGATTTGTTATTATCTCATCATCAGGCGAAAAGCTTAGCCGGCTTGTTGTTTTAAGTATTCTTGCCTTTGTATAATCATCAGTTAAAGGCACGGCTATAGCATAGACAATATCATGGTTATTGACATTTTCAAGAGTAGCCGTGAGTTTCGGAACATACCCCGCCTTTGCCGATACCGCAGCATAGTCCTTACCGTTTACTTGTACTCTCTTATGATTTACATAAAAGAAAACATTGTATGTATCAAAGTCCGTGCCGTCAAACAGCACATCACAAGTCTGGGTGCTTTTGTCAAGAATAAGGTGCTCGGTTTCATTATTCACACTGAACATTTTTAATATTGCGCCGCTGCTCATTTTACCCGCTTTTTTAAGCGTATATGACTTTAATGAGCTGTCGGACGCGGGTATATTTTCAAACTCTGCATTTCCGCTAAGCTCAACAGTTTCAGCCTTTTCGTTCATTGTAAGACAAGCTGTGTATACGGTAGAGCCGGCATTTATATTGCCAAAGCCAAAGCCCGCATATTTACCCTGAGGCACATAACCGATATTGAAAATAGAAACAATCTGCAAATTCAGTTCTTTTTTATCTTCAAGCTCCTTTGTAATGCGAGGTTTTATGTTGATAGATACGTTTGTAATTTCATCTTTAGGAAAGTTTACGCTTACAGTTTCGGCTTCTTCACTTCCGTTTACGGATATAACCTGCGGTATTCCTCCGATAAACGCCATATATCCTATCGTTATGTCTTCCCGGTTATTTGCGGCATTTGCCGAAAAAGTTATATTTATTTTTTCACCGTTATATTCAATATTCTGCGCGTCGTTCATTTCTGAAAAGTCAAATTGCAGAGCACCGCTCTGGTACTTGTCATAAAGCTCATAGCGCTCGTCATTGGCAGGCGTTTCGCTGTTTTCGTTCTCAGATATTTCAAATGGATTTAACACAAGGCTCTGTGTGTCACTTTCACTTGTTCCCGCACAGGAACAGAGCGAAAAAACAAGAGCTATTGCAAGCAATGATGCAATAATTAGTTTTTTCATTTACGTTTCCTCCGTTATTTGTCTGAAAATTCTAATGTTCCGTCACTGTTTTTGACTATTACTCTGCCGTTTGCAAGAAAAATACTTCCGTCCTTCGCCTGAGATATTTCCACCTGTTTTCCGTAAGCGTCCATATATGTTCCGTCGCCGAAATACACACAGCTCCTGTCCGCCATATACGCTTCTCCCTTGTCGGCAAACTTTTCTTCCGATAAATCACTCACCTTATACCGATAAGTGACAGAATTGTTCGAGCAGTAAATATATTCTCTGTCAGACGCAATCGCATAGAACATTCTTTCGCTGATAATCTTCTTTTCATTGTCAAAGCAGACCGGATTGCCGTCGGAATTAAGATAGAACACCTTGCCGTCAATAACGGAAATATCCCCGTTTATATAATTCTCGCTGAACAGCAGACGGCGTGTGCCTGTATTCAAATCAAGTACAAACACCTTGTAATTATCCGTTTGCAGGTATAAATTATTCCGATACTTGCACATACCGCTGTAGCTGTAATCATCGCTGTCACCCGACCATATTGTCAGCAGGTCAAGATAGCGGCTGAGCCGCTGGGCACCAGGCGCGGCAAGAACGGTTTCTTTATAATAATCGCTAAGCCGTATTCTGCACACATTATCGGTATATGTGCCGCCATTCTGAAAGCTTTCGGTATAATAAAGATACCCGTCGCTTGCAAGCATATAGGCAACCCTGCCGTCACAGGTTATATTTCGCAGTATATCGTCCTCTGAAAGATTCAGCTTATCGTCATATCTGATTATCCTTTGAGAAATTATATTGTATTCATCGTCGGTCTCGGTACTAAGTTCGTAATATCCTTCACCGTCATAAGCAAAACCGTATCTTCCGTCCGCCGCCGTGTTATCGGCGGTGCTCTGAGAACAGCCTGACAACAGCAGTATCAGCGAAGCGGCAACTGCCGAAATCACTGCCTTTTTTCCCGGACGACAGCGCTTTATACTGCCGATATATACTGCCGCAGTAACCGCTATCACAATAACAGCTATCGTTATCAGCATAACCAGAAGTTCGGCAGGAACGCATGAATACAGCAGAATTTCAAGTCTGCCCTCGGTTACATAACAATCTCCCGTGTAATACGGCGAGCCGAGCACAAGTGAAAACGGCGAATAATACACGGCATTATTCCGGCCGAAAAGATAAACCCACACGCAAGTGACCGCCATTGGCACAAACAGCGACAGCGGCAGATTTTTTGTCAGCGTACAAAGCAGTACGCATACAGCCGAAATAAGCAGGTAGCCGAGCAGCTTTGTCAGGTGAATAACTATAAACATTGCGATTATAGACAGACTGCCAAACGGGGTGTTCTCAAAGGCTTCAAGTGACTGTACGCCACAGCCGAGGTTTTCCGCTCCGATAACGGCAAATAATGAAGTAAGCTCTATAATAAACAGTCCGAGCCAGCCGGTAAAAATGAGCGAAAACAAGGATATAAGCCTGTACCCGCCCGAGCGTCTGCCGTTTGCGGCGGTAACGATAAGCGGCTTCATATTTCTTTCATAATAGCACATTGCCGCAGAGATATAGCATATTGCCATAATAAACAGATACTCTATTCCGCTTGTCATGGCGTTTGAGCCGGACGGGAGCATAAGCAGATTTTCACGGTCTGCGCTTACTCTTTCGTAGTTTGAATAAAGCAGCTTTATAGCGTCATACTTTTCGATTATGTCGGGTATCTCCCGCATCGCGTTTGTAAATTCTTCGGGAGTGGCATAGTCTCCGTTTCTGTTTTTATCAAGTATATCGCTTTGCAGCTGCTTTGCGGCTTCTGCCTCGCTGTATAGCGAGAGTATAGCGGTTTCCTTTTCATCGGTAAGCTGTCCGCCGTACTCCTGCATATATTCGAGATAATATTTCTGCTGTTCGTACGACATATCGCTGTAGCTTGCCTTGTATAAATCCGCACTTGTGAGCAGTTTTACTATAAAGACTATCAGCAGTACAATAAGTCCGTACTGCTTTATGTACAGTTTTTTCAGTTCATTTTTTAACAGCATTTCATACCCCTCCGTACAGACACGACAGCAAAGACGACAGCAAGAAGTATTACTTCGGATAAAGTTACAACAACATTGAATACGGGGAAATCAAGGATATTGCAGACATTCATATTTGTGAAAAGCTCTGTCGTACCGATAAGCGTCGTAGGGTTTAGCACGCCGGGGAGCAGCTCCGAGCCGATTACAAGCAGAAATCCCGCCGCTACGCTTACAACCATTGAAATTATATCGTTTTTGCAAAAGGACGATACTGCCGTCACAAGGAATGTGAACATAAGCAGGAACACAAGTCTTAGTACGAACGTTATCACAAGAGCGCCGAAAAGCGTAATATTAAATGGGCACATTTCAAATTCCTGCAAGGCATATATCGGTGCGGAAAAGCCGTCAAAGCCATATATAAGCTGAAAATAAACCATATCCGAAGCAAACAGTATAAGTGTAACCGCAAATGTAAATATCGCCGCCGCTGTCAGCTTTGCAAGCATAACCGACCCTCTTTTTCCTGATGAGGATATAAGCTTATTGTAGCCTATAACATACTCCTTTGAAACTATCGGAGATATTGCAAGCACTATGATAAACATTGACAGCAAGGCGGAAAACTTATAGTCGAAGATAGCCTTGTGTCCCTCGGACTGATAATAGCCGTCGAGCGACCTGCCTTTATAGCAGTCCTCATACAGCTTTGAAAGGCGGTATTCGTACCGGCTCTTATCGCTGTAGAACTCGGCGTTTGCCCTTGCATTTTCGGTTATTTCTGCGCTTTTATTTGAGTATAGAATAGCGTATTCGTAGGACGAAATAAGGTCTTTGAATAAATTTACATCACCGTAGGGGTAGCCGCAATATGTACCCTCAATCGGCTCTTCAATTATACCGTACTCTTTTAACATCTGCTCCGCATTAGCAAGCTCGGTTTTTAGTCCGTTTATCTTTTTATCAGTTATCTTTCCGCTGTATTTATCGTACAGTATATCCGTGCCCTGTACGGCATTTCCCGAAAGAACGGCTCTGCCCCCACCCGTGTAGTAATACAGCTCAAATACCTTAACAAAGTTTAAAAGAATAAGCACGATAATGCAGATAAGAAGTGACGGCTTCAGTATGTACTTTTTAAGCTCGTATTTCAGCATATCATTCACCTATCTCTCCGAAGTGATAAATGCACACATCTTCAAGGGCAGGCTGAACATTAACGGCGTCGTGGTGTGGCTTCTCGTCACTTACAACACGGACATTGAACCTGTCGTCCTCGCTTATAATATTGCTGACGCGCTTTGTACGCATAAGCTCCATACCTGTTTCGTAGTCGGTGAGCACCTCCCAGACCTTGCCGTAAATTTCATTGCAAAGCTCACTTTGCGAGGCGCAGCTTATCATCTTTCCGCCATCGATAAGTACAACATTCTTGGCAATAAATGCAATATCGGTAACGATATGAGTTGCTAAAATTACTATCTTATCATTCGCAAGCGATGAGATTACATTTCTGAAGCGTATACGCTCCTTGGGGTCAAGTCCTGCTGTCGGCTCGTCAAATATAACGACCTTTGGCTCGCCTACAAGTGCCTGCGCTATGCCGAGCCTTTGCTTCATACCGCCTGAATGTGCGCCGACCTTTTTGTTGCGGTCGTCATGCAGATTTACACGCTTTAAAATCCCATCGGCATAGGCTTTGGGATTATCGACCTTTACATTTTTCAGCGCCATAGAGTAAAGTATAAGCTCTCTTGCCGTAAAATTAGGATAAAAGTCCTGATTCTGCGGTAAAAAGCCGAGGTGCGACATATAATCGTGGCTGTCGCCGTCGGTGAAAGCAATACTGCCGCTGTCGGGCTTTATTATGCCGGTTACGCAGTTTATCAATGTGGATTTACCCGCGCCGTTGGGACCTAAGATGCCGTACACGCCTTTTTCAAGGGTGAGGGTAAAGCTGTCGAGGGCTTTTTTGCCTTTGCTATAGGATTTCGTGAGTTGATTGATTTCGAGTTTCATTTTTTCTCCTATACATGACTTAGCTCTGATTTTTATTGTATTATCACTAGTTATTCTTTGAATGGAAATTGCCAATTTAGTCTGCAATTTTTTTAATAATATAACAAAAAAATTGCGATGTCAATAAAACTGTGAAGTTTGGCGTAATTCAGTGAAGTTTAGTCGATATAGTTTAAATCAAAAAGTATACTAATAGCTAAAACTTCTTGACAAAGCGAATTAATTTGATGTATACTACAAAAAAGGACAAAGGAAATCCTTTGCCAGATTTTCTTGTTTTATTTTATCCGTATTTATTTCGTAATCAAACTAAAAATCTTATTTACTTAGTTTTTTGCTATTTACACAATTGTCGTTATAATTTTTAGCATATAATAGTACATTTATTATCACTTCACGGCTTTTTTATCAGGAGAAGGAGAATATCAATTGCTTCTGCTATTGTAAATTTTCCAAAGAAGCTTTTATTCAACTTATTAAATTTAAAACTTATAGCTGACCTTCCCAACAAATAATCAACAGGAACATTAAAAATATCTGCAAGTGACATAAGAGTTTCAATATTAGGTAAATTAACATTCTTTTCATAGTTGCATATTGAGTATTTGGATAGATGAACCGCATCAGCAAGTTGTTTTTGTGTATAACCGTGTTTTTCTCGTAATTGTCTTAGCCTTTCGGAAAATTCCATGATTTTCACTCCTTATTTTTATTTTACACCGAGTCAAATGACATTTGTTGATTTATACAGAATTTATGTGTTTTTTATATTTTTATCAAATATAATTCAGAATTTATGAATTTTAATTAGGAGTTGCTGAACATATGCAAATAGCAGTATGTGATGATGAAAAGGTATATCTTGATTGCTTGAGCAAGAAGATAGAAGTTTGCTTTAAAGAATTTGAAATTGAGATTTCCTTGGATAAATACTTAAATGCAGTGTCTTTTCTCGAGCAGCATAATCAAAATCCGTACGATGTAGTTTTTCTTGATATACTTATGCCGGAAATGAACGGTCTCGATGTTGCAAACAGGATAAGAAATTTATCCGAAAAAACAATAATCATCTTTATCACCACCGAAAATCATCTTGTATACGAAAGCTTTGACTACAGACCGTTCAACTTTATTCCGAAGGACCTTGATGTTTTTGACCAAAAGCTACGGTCGGTTATCGGAAAGCTGATGTTTTTTCTTCAGACCTCAAAGACCTTGTGCTTTGACCTGCCATACGGAGAAATCGGGAAAGTGACTGTCGGTGATATAATATATATCTGTAGCAGATCGAATTACATAGACATTATCTGCAAATCGAACGTGATGCTAAAAATCAGAAGCACGATAGATAATATCAGCGGTATGCTACCCGAACAACATTTTGCAAGGACGCATAACAGGATAATTGTTAATCTTAATCACATTCAGCGTATTGATTATCCGAATCATATAGTATACTTAACTGACAGCAACCGGGCGGAAATAAGCCGACGATATAAAAATTCACTTGCAGAAAAGTACAAAAAGTTTATCAGGGAAACAACCTAACAGGAGTAAATATGACTGATTTTTTATGGGCGGCATTTGAGCTTTTCATTACTTTTTTTGAAAACCTGACCGTATGCCATTTTATATGCAGGTTTTTAAAGCTTGACTTAAAAAGCAGAAAAGGAATAATTCTGTACCTTATCGGCTGTGTATCATTTTCGGTGATTGTCACTGTTATAAACAACTTTACTTTGTACGAAGGAGTATACGGTCTGATTTATACTGTTATGTTCTTTGCTTACAGCCTGTTTTTGCCGGGGTCGGTAATAAAAAAGGCATTTGCCGCTATACTTGCCAATATCGTAATAGTCTGCACAAACGCTCTTGTTACAAGCACAATTTCAGCCGCCTCAGGTAACGCGGTTGCGGAGATATTGGGCACTCATACTTTGGAAAGAGTTATTGCCGTACTCTCGGTTCAAATTTTGCTTATATATATTTTCGGCATCATTCTGAAAATAACGGCTGATAAAGATGTTGCGCTTAGATCGAGCGAATGGCTGCTTATTTTGTCGGTGTTTGTGGTTTCGTTTGTTTCAATAACATTCATTCATATGTCACAGCTATATTCCGATTATAACGAAAATCAAACGCGGATTTTATTGATAGCTGAACTGGGATTGGTAATCATAAATCTGATATGCTTTTATATGACCGTAGCCATGAGCAAGAGCAACCGTCAGGCCACCCTACTGAAGCTTGAAAAGCAGCAGCAGGAATATAGAATTAAATACGCCGAAACGATAAAGAACCAGTACGAGGAAACAGCTCGACTCAGACACGATATGAAGCAGAATTTTGAAGTACTGACGATGCTGTCCGACGAAAAGAAGTACGATGAAATCGGTGTGTTTTTAAAGCAATGCAAAAACGAGATAAGCAATATTGATGTGTGCATCGATGTGGGAAACGTCTTTATCAACGCTATACTTAACACCAAAATATCAATCGCTCGAAACCATGACATTAATTTTGTCTTCACAGGTTCAAAACAGCTTGACGGCGTAGCGGATATAGATATGTGCAATTTACTTGGAAATATCCTGGACAACGCTATCGAAAACTGCTCTGCCTCGCCCGATGCTCATAAAAGTATAATCTGCAATTTTTCCGGTGATGAGTATAAGATTATGATTTATGTAAGCAACACTATTGAAAAATCCGTGCTTTCGGAAAATCATTCGTTAAAAACCTCAAAATCACGATTACAAGGTCACGGATACGGTATAAAAACAATAAAGCAAATAGCGGAGAAATATAACGGCAGCGCGGATTTTTACGAAAAAGACAATATGTTTGTCTGCTGTGTGATGTTATACCGTGATTTTTAATGTCGTAAGGCATTGCGGCGGTAACGCCGCAGTTTTGTGTCAGTAAAACAAATTAGTGGTAAAATGTTCTCGTACGCGCGGGTAACCGCGTGCCGTGCAAGGCACGGCAAAATCCGCATGAGGCGGATTTTTAGTCCGAGGTTATTATACCGTGAAGAACCGGATTTTGACGGATAATAATAAAATAATTCTGCAGACAACTGATTATAAAAAAGTTTCAGCTATACCGATTGGCACAGGTGCTCTTATTGATTACGCCGCTGTCGGTCATATAGCTGATTTTTGTTTTTTATCACCTCCGTTTGGACATAAAAAAAGCACCTACCACATCAATTAAAGATGTAATAGGTGCTTATTCGGGATATTATCGATTGCAATCCGTTTGATAAAATTGAAACATCAATCAAAGAACCTGTTATGCTGCCAAAAACCATTCCTTTGGACACGATTGGTGAGATTCTCTGTTTTGCATATACGCAAATAGAAAAATCAAACACCGACTATAAGAAAAACAGCGCAATACGCAATGCCGCGGTTCTCGAATTGCTGTTTGCAACAGGAGCGAGAGTGGCTGAAATCTGCAATTTGCACTCGCAAGATGTTGATTTTATAGGCAAATCGGTTAAGCTTTACGGAAAAGGCTCAAAAGAACGTATAATACCTATTGAAAACACATCAGTACTCACTATTCTTTCCGATTATTACTTTATCTATGAGGAAAAAATCTCGGACTGCGGATATTTTTTTGTAAACAAATATGGCAAAAGGCTGACAGAGCAATCCGTCCGCTGTATGATTAATTCTTATTGTCAAACGTGCGGTATATCTATACATATAACCCCGCATATGTTCAGGCACTCTTTTGCAACGCTCTTGTTGGAACAGGATGTTGATATCAGATATATTCAGAAATTACTAGGGCATAGTTCTATAACTACAACGCAGATATATACCCATGTTACTTCTGCAAAGCAGAAAGAAATTATTAAAACTAAACACCCGAGGAATAATCTTAACATCAGCTGATATTTCTCCTCATACCTCAACTTAAAGGCATATTGGCTGTTCTCGGTGTTTGACAGCGCATCAACACATTCTGTCTGTTGTGTACTTCCGAAGGCGGTGCAAAACAGCATAGTCAGCATCAATACAGCTGCCGCCGGTATATACTTTACTCCATGCCTTTTGCTGTTCAGCCTGTTTTCTCCCGACTTTATCAGAATAACTGCACCTCAACGAATGACAATAGCTCACCGTTTTGTCTGACTATCTTCCCGTCCAGCAAAAACAGATTACCTTCTTCCGATATTTTGGTCTGCTTGCCATACTCAGAAATGTATATGCCGTTTGATGAAAGCGCTTTTCCGTTCTCAACCTGATATATTTCGCCTACATCTGCATACTTTTCTTCAGAAAAATCACTGACTTTATATCTGTATGTTACTTTTTTATTTGTGCAGTAGACATACTCTCCGTCAGCGCATACATTATTGAATACCCGGTCACTGACAATCTTTTTTTCATTATCAAAACATACCGGATTTCCGTCTGCGTTTATATAAAATATTGCCCCGTTGTTACTCATACAAAAACAGTGAATATATTGTTCTTCAAGAACGAGCCTTCTTATGCCTGTAATAACATTAACAGCAAAAATCTTGTTGCTGTTTGTCAGAATATAAAGCTCATCTCCGTATTTGCTCATTCCTCGTATATCATAATCATCCGGATTCTTACTTCCGTAGATCTTTACAATATCAAGATACATATTTATCTCATTTGTATCCGGCTCAGCAAAGACACATTCCTCGTGATAATCCGAAAGGTTGATTTTGTATATATCATTGCTGTCGGTTATCGTATCATTGGTATAAAAATATAAATATCCGTCGCTGTAAAGAATTTGTCTTGTAATTTTCCCTTGCGTTATGTCATGAATAATACTATCCTCGATCAAATCAAGATTCTGATTGTATACGGTTATTTTTCTTCCGACAACCTGATAATCGTCATCTGTTATAATATACGGCACATAGATATTTGTGCTATTGCTTGCTATTACTGCTCCGTTTGCCGCTTCATCGCTGATATTATGTGAGGAACATCCGCTTGATAAGAATGCAACAGACAACAGCAAGGCAGGCAGCGCAAAATGATTCTTCCTGATGTTACATTTATTGCTTTTTATAAAAATAATCAACGAAACAAGAACAATAATCAGAGAAATAAAAATAAGCAGCCATAACAACCAAGTGTCCGGTGCTGTATACATAAGCAACAACGAACCGTGTGTATCAATAAAATAGCAATCTCCCGTAAAGTAAGGAGAACCGAGAACAAGCGAAAACGGAGAATAAAATGTTACGCTTTCGGGAGTAAACAGATATACCCACACACAAGTTATAACCAAAGGCACGAAAACAGATAACGGAAGATTCTTTGTTAAAGTGCTGAGTAAAATGCAGAGAGCAGATATAAGCAGATATCCGCATAGCTTTGTCAGCTGAATCATAATAAATACAGCTAAAATGCCGGATTCCTTAAATGGCGTATTAGCAAACGCCTGAAGCGATACCACCCCGACAAAGAGGTTTTCGGCGCCGATTACAGTAATTATAGAGAACAGTTCAATAACCGCAAAACAAATCCAGCATAATACTATAACCGAAAACAAAGCTAAAAGTCTGCAAAAAGAGCCTTTTACCGCATTTGTTGATGAGATGTAAACGGCTTTGTACTTTCTTTCATAATAGCACATAACAGCGGAAATGTAACAGATAAATATTATTAGGATGTATTCAATGCCGCAGGTCATGCCCTTTGCGTCCGAAGGAAGCATAACAAGGTGTTCTTTATCGGTGCTGACTCTTGAATAATTTCTGAATAATAGCTGAACGGCATCATATTTTGTAATTATTTCTGGCACTTTGCCAAGCTCGGCAAAATACGCTTCTACCGTTTCGTATTCACCGCTTGCATTTTTCTCGATTATTCTATCCTGCATTGTTTTTGCTGTTTCCGCTTCATTATGTAATGAAATTATTGCGGCTTCTTTTTCATCGTTCAGCTTTCCGCCGAATTTATCCATACATTCAAGATAGTAATTCTGCTGTTGTACGGATAAACTGCTATAGTCGGGTTCGTAAAGCCCGACAGATGATATAGCTTTTATTACTATCACGGCGATTGCGATGAAAAATGCAAACTGTTTGAAATATATTTTTTTAAATTCAAATTTTAACAGCATTTCAGACCTCTTTTCGCTGTTATAAAGGCAAATATAACTGTAAGGATTATCACTTCTGCTAATGTAACAAGAAACGTGAAAACTGGGAAGCCCATAATGTTCACCGCGCTAAATTCTGAAAAAATGCTGTCTGTACCGATTATTGATACAGGATTAAAAACTCCGGGCAAATGCTCTGAGCCTATCACCAGAATAAACCCTGCCGCTATGCTTGCCGTCATTGACAAAATATCATTTTTGAAAAATGAGGATATAGCTGTTGTCAGAAAAGTAAACATCATCAGAATGGCAAGTCTCAGTAGATATGTTACCGCCAATGCTCCGAACAGGTTTAAATCAAGCGGACAAAGCGCATATTCCTGCAAAGTGTAAATCGGCTCTCCGAAGCCGCTTAAACCATACAGCTGATTCCAATAGAAAACATCGGACAAAAACACGACAAACGACATTACAACAGTAAATAGTGCAGCTGTGAACAGCTTTGCGTGCATTACCTTTTTTCGTTTTCCCGATGATATTATTAGATTATGATATCCGAAAACATACTCCTTTGAAACAATCGGAGATACAGCAAGAACTATCAGAAGCATTGAAATTACGGTTGAGAATTTATAATCGAAAATATTGGTGTATGCATCGGAATTTATATAGCTGTCGGCGGCTCTGCCTTTAAAGCAATATTCGTACAGCTCGCTTTCTCTTTTATCGTATTCGTTTCTGCCTTCATAAAATGCGGCTTTTTCCGCCGCTCTGTCTGACAGCTCATTTGATGTATTAGTGTAAAGCAATGCGTATTCGTATGAAGAAATAATATCTTTGATTAAGTTGACATCTCCGTACGGATAACCCGTGTATGTATTTTCGATCGGTTCTTCTATGATACCGTATTCTTCGAGCTTTTGTTCGGCAACAGCCAGTTCTGCTTTAAGGCTTTCGATTTTTTCCTGTGTTATCTCGCCGCCGTATTTTTCATAAAGAACATCTTTACTTATTTCAATCCTGCCTTTTCCCGAAAACAGAATTTGTCTGCCCGAACCCTGACAATAAATCTCCAGCACTTTGACAAGGTTTACAAGTAATAAAACAGCAAGGCAGATTATTACAGACGGCTTCAGTATGTACTTTTTAAGCTCGTATTTCAGCATATCATTCACCTATCTCTCCGAAGTGGTATATGCACACATCTTCAAGCGCAGGCTGAACATTAACGGCGTCGGGGTGCGGCTTCTCGTTGCTTACAACCCGGACATTGAATCTGTCGTCCTCGCTTATAACATTGCTGACGAGCTTTGTACGCATAAGCTCCATACCTGTTTCGTAGTCGGTGAGTACCTCCCATACCTTGCCGTAAATTTCATTGCAAAGCTCACTTTGTGAGGCACAGCTTATCATCTTTCCGCCATCGATAAGTACAACATTCTTGGCAATAAAAGCAATATCGGTAACGATATGAGTTGCTAAAATTACTATCTTATCATTCGCAAGCGATGAGATTACATTTCTGAAGCGTATACGCTCCTTGGGGTCAAGTCCTGCTGTCGGCTCGTCAAATATAACGACCTTTGGCTCGCCTACAAGTGCCTGCGCTATGCCGAGCCTTTGCTTCATACCGCCTGAATGTGCGCCGACCTTTTTGTTGCGGTCGTCATGCAGATTTACACGCTTTAAAATCCCATCGGCATAGGCTTTGGGATTATCGACCTTTACATTTTTCAGCGCCATAGAGTAAAGTATAAGCTCTCTTGCCGTAAAATTAGGATAAAAGTCCTGATTCTGCGGTAAAAAGCCGAGGTGCGACATATAATCGTGGCTGTCGCCGTCGGTGAAAGCAATACTGCCGCTGTCGGGCTTTATTATGCCGGTTACGCAGTTTATCAATGTGGATTTACCCGCGCCGTTGGGACCTAAGATGCCGTACACGCCTTTTTCAAGGGTGAGGGTAAAGCTGTCGAGGGCTTTTTTGCCTTTGCTATAGGATTTCGTGAGTTGATTGATTTCGAGTTTCATTTTTCCACCTTAATCGTCAAATCGGTCAAAGAATACAACTGTTTCCGTTCTTTCATTCTTTTCCTTATTGTAGCCCGGTACCGTCTGAATAACGCCATCATCATATACTACAAAATTATTCAAAGCCGGCTTGTCATCGGCGTTTACGGTTTTGATTACTTTACCGCTTTCGATATCATAATATCTCAGAGTTTGTTTCTGACCTGTTACAATACCATCGTCATCAACTTCCTCATAATCCATAGTTACCGCAATTTTGCCGTCAGGCGAAATACCCATACATCCTGCCTCGTCAGCGGTTTCAGGCGTAAATTCCATAAGTTTGTCAGTTTCTGTATCATAAAGAACCGCAAAGCTGTCCGAACCCGGATTTTCATCTTCACCGTATCTTTTTAACGAAAGAAAAGCGATATATTTTCCGAAACGGTTTACATCAAGATTTGCATATTCCGCTGACATAGTTTTTTCATCGATTATATTTCCGTCAAAATCCATAACCTGAATCTTTGTGCGGTAGTCGTCATATCTTCGTCCCAATATGATTTTATCATCGTCAACAGAAAAGCTGTATACGCTTGTTTCGCTGTCTGTGTTAATCACTTCGTAAACCGAGCCGTCTGTATTAAGCAGTACCGTCAGATATTCAGAAGAGCTGATTTCTTCTTTATAAGCACAGAGATATTTGTCGATATCCTTGCAGTAATAAGCACTGTATATAGACTGATTACCGCCTGAATACATCGGCATATTATGCGCCCGCTGAATTTCTTCGAATTTTTCATTATAAGTAACTGCCATACACTCGGCAAGGCTGCGATTGTCTTCAGACGCTTTACCTTCAATTACCGTAAAACAGCCCTGTCCGTAAGTAACAGTGAAAGTCTGCTGATAAGGCAAAAATTTTCCGCTTATAAATTCTTTTGCCGTTACATCATAAACAGTAAAATATGTACCGTTGTCTTCGCCGTAAACTTTAAAGTCATTATCAATATACATAAGCAGAAGGTTTTGGTCATCGTCCAGATATCCGAGGGGCTTAAATTTATAAATCGGGTTGTCCGAAACCGCTGTTGAGGTATTATCGGGAGCGTCGCCAGGTTTTGATATATCGGTAGTCACTGCTTCGGTCTGCTCACCTGCACTGTTGCTTCCTGCTGAAAGGATCTCATCATCCGGAGCAAAACACAAACTGCTCATAGTCTTTGTGTATGCCGGAAATTTACTTTCAGAATCAGGCGAAACAGCTATTGCATATATCACATCTCTTGAACTGAGATTATCAAGTGTCACGGTTAATTTCGGAACAAAACCCGATTTTGAATTAACAACCGCATAATCCGAACCGTCAAATTTTACACGCTGCATATTTACATACAAATATACATAGAACCTGTCGGCGTTCATACCGTTAAAAACCAGATCTAAGCTCTGCTTACTGCCGTCAAGGACAAGGCGCGGAGATTGGTTTTCTACACTGTACATTTTCATCATGCAGTCGTCACAGATTTCCCCTGCATTTTTAAGATTATAGTTTTCAAGTGACTTATCGGAAGCATTTACATTCTCAAATTCGATCTTGCCGTCAAGGTTTATAATCTCAGGCTGAGCATTTATCTTCAGCTTATAATAGCAAAGAGGACTGCTTGAATGAATGTTGTTAAATCCATATCCGGCATATTTTCCCTGAGGCACATAATCAACGCTGTGCAAACTTGCTATCATAAGCGTAAGCTCGTCCTGTCCCTTCAAATCCTCGGTGATTCTCGGATTGACGGTTAATGTGGTTTCGGTGGTTGTTTTCTTTTCGTATGTAACCTTAGCCATTTCGGAAGTTTCTCCGCCGTCAGCCGAAATCATCTGCGGCACGCCGCAAATAAACGCCACAAATCCCTCAGTCATATCATACTCATTTTCGCTTGTATCAAATGAAAAGGTTATTTCAATCGGACTGCCGTTATATTCTAAAGTATCTTTGCCGTCCATTTTGGAAAAATCCACACTTGCACCGCCTGTCTGATACCTTTCATAAAGCTCTTTTGCATTATCGGAATCCGGCGGCATATTCTCCTGTGCGCTTGCATCAAATGGGTTTGAAGCACTGTCAAAATTATCTTTTTCTTTTGTTGCACAGGAACAAAGCATTATTGCGATAAGTGAAATGGCAAGTACTTTTTGGAATTTAGTTTTCATGATTACCTCCGAAAAATATAGTAGCACCGCCAAGCTTGCTCAACGGTGCTACTTGGACTACTGTTGCTCCGCTTTGTTATATTTACCAGTTAAACTGTCTATTTGTGAACTGATAGAATTCACATACGTTATTATGATATGCACTATGCGAGCCATAAACCGTAACAGCGTTTATAGGAGATGAATACGAAAGATGGGATTCAGCAATAACTTCTCTTGTACTATAACCTTTAATCAGCCAATCTTCAAGGGTTATGCCACTTGATGTTTCAGCAAGTGCTATACCGGTATTTATATTGTCAATATCAATAGCTTTAAGAGTTGTTGTTCTTGTTTTAAAAGTCCTTGAATATTGGGATGTTGCGTATATTGTAGAATCAACTTTACCGCAGTAACCGTCCTTAGTAATTGTTGATGCAGCATAAGCATTAACCGTTAATGCGATTAACATAAAAATGGCAACTGTTACTTTAACTATTTTTTTCATAATAAATTTCCTTTCCGCTCAAAATGAGCTTTCCGTAACAGCCTTATGCTGTCTGATTTTGTTTTTATCAGCGTTCCCTCTCAGCTGATTGTCTTCTCTGCACTGTAGACGGTAACCGTTTCGGTCTGTCCGCTTGTTGTCGTGACTGTGAAAACCGATTTTACACGATATGTACCGCTTGCAAGACCGCTTTTATAGTTCGTAAACGAAACTGAACTTTTTTTAGAATTTGTAGTCCATTCTCCGCCGACTGTATCCCAGAACCATAAAAAAGAATGTTTTTCAAGAGACTGCGTGATTTTTACACTTGCAGTATTACCGTTACTTTCGCTGTAACTACTTTTGCAGGTCGCTTGACCGTTAGTAATTGAAAGATAACTTGTTTTGGTAAATGAACCAACATCATATACAGATGCTGCTGATACATTCAAACAAAGTGCGATAATAACAGAGAAGATGAGTAAAATTGATACAATTTTTTTCATGCGTTTTCCTCCTTTTCTATATATTAAGAGCTTTTACGCTCTATATATATAACGTAGGAAACTCACAAAAATGGACATTATTTTTTAATAAAACTGATTATTCTACCTTTTCCACAAATTCTGTCATTGAAATTAGTTCATCTTCACTAAATCCGGTTGCAGCAAGCTCAATTATGTAATCACCGATATCCCATATTACTCCCTTTTCTCCGTAATACGTCTCATAATATATAGCGGTTGTTCCGTTAATTATCACTTCTTTTGGTAAGGTAATGGCATTTTCGATATTAAGTCTGACAGTTGTATAAAAATCCTTTATGGACTGTGAATATGAAATACACTTTTTATTTTTTGCATCTGAATATTTCACTGAAAATCGAATGCCGTCATCATCAATAACTTCTTTTTCATAACCTGTAACATTATATGTGAATTCATATCGCTCTTCAAGACTCAAAGGATAAGATTCGGCATTTGAGATAGAAAGCATCGCAAAAATGTCATATTCCTTGACCGTGAAGTCAGCCCAACGCATGGTGATATACAAAGTACCGCCTGTAATAATAGCCACAGAAAGAATGATCACAGCTGCAATAAGCAGGCGGTTTTTTAGCGGTATGCGTTTATATCCGGTCTTTGCTGATTCACGATTTTCATAATTCTTAAGCAGATGCTTCATTTTTTTGTCAAATTTAAGTGAAATCTTATACTTAGGGAGAGTTTGATAAGCTTCGATATCTGAAATAAGTTCATTTTTCAGAGCAATTTTTATAGCATCATCATTAGTCATTTTTCATATCTCCTTGTTTTTGTAATAGAATATTTCTTGCTCTTGAAATTGCTTTATAAACAGATTCTGCGCTTATATCGAGCATTCCTGATATTTCTTCTACTGTAAATTCCTCCGCAAAATACAAGGTTGACACATTTTTCAGCAAAGGTGACAGCATTTTTATATTATTTTGCACAGTCAGAACATCAGTAAGAATTTCTGTATTTTCAACGGCATTAGTATCTACCAGTTCTCTATCATCGTCAAGAAAAACTACCTTATGTTTTTTTCTGAGAATATCATAACAAATATTGCGGGTAACAACAAAAATATACGCTTTGGAGCGTTTTTCATTTGCACAGTCAATTTTAGATAGATTGCTGATTATTCGTACAAAAGTTTCCTGCACAGCGTCTTCCGCATCCGCTGTATTATGCAGTATAGACATACTTACATTAAACAGAATCTGTTTATATGTATTGTACAGCTCGGTCACCAAGTCTTTTTCTTCCTCGGTCTCGACCATTGAGAGATATATCGAAAGCAAAGCAATTCCTCCGTGAAAATAAAAGTTATAACAGATAAATCAAATATTACAGTACAATTATATCACGATTGTCAAAAATAGTCCATCGCTTTATAACATATTTTGCTTTGAATTATATAACTCCCCGGTGGTATGATGACAATGATTGTTGCTTCCCCCTGACTTAATATCTCCGGCAGAGATAATATAAATTTCCTCTGCCGGAGTAATTTCCCGAATGTTTTATTCCGGATACATTTTAATTTGTAACAACCTAACTGTTTGAAACAAGTCTATATTACAACCTATAGTTGTTAAGTTCTGTTTCTTCTACCGAAAAAATAGCTTACTTCACTGCTATTTACTCTTACTGTCGCTGACTATCCTGCCGTCTGCTATCTCGATAACCCTCCTGCATTTTGCGGCGATATCTTTGTCGTGGATTACTATGATTATCGTCTTGCCCGATTCGTTCAGCTTTTCAAAAACGGACATTATCTCTTCGGTGGTTTTGCTGTCAAGTGCGCCCATAGGCTCGTCCGCAAGTATTACAGACGGATCGTTGACTTATAGCACGGGCAATAGCCGCACGCTGTTTTTGTCCGCCCGACAGCTTGTTACAGTGCTTGTCTGCCTGCTCTTTTATTCCGACCAGTTCAAGCGCTCTTTGTGCTGTTTTTCTTTTATCTTTGGGCTTGTTTTTTGCAAAATCAAGAGGGAGCATTACCCTCTTTTACCGGTCAGGTGACAGAGGGTGTTTTGTTTGGGACGGGGAATTGTTGGGCGGATACGATGAAAAAGGCGGTGCCGTTTATCCGGACACCGCCTCATCACTTGCAAACCTCACAGGGCGCTCGGGTCGCTCCTCAGCGTTGCCCTATCCTCCATGTGAGTAAAGCATCTTCATTTTAGCATCATACGATGAGGTGACTGTCAATGTTCAATCTGGTCGACGAAGGTGTTCATTTTCAGCGACGCGACTGGTTCAGCTTCAGCGGCTCGGAGTGTTCAACTTGGGCGCTATATTCATGTACTCAAGTTCACCGTGAGTTCATATAGAACCGATAACTAGCATTCTCCATAATCGCTAGTGATAGTTTTACAATTAACTTCCAAATTTACTTAAAGAAACTAATAACATATACTCGATTCGGTATTTTCACTCATAACTCTGGCCATTTTGCAACTTACTATTTCAATGCAAGAAGATGAATGGGGGTTACATTACACGTTTTTAATGTTCCTTTATTTAATCCAATAAGTGTTTCTATATCATCTGAATATAGAGATAAATTATACTCGTCAGAAAGCTCTTGGAGTATTTCTTTTGCCGTAAGAACATTATCATTAATCAACATTTCAACGGCGGTTTTTAATAAGGACGGCTGAGCTGTAACTAAAATATCATCAAGCGGTTCGCATTTTCTTATTCCCATTTTTTGCATCTGCCTCATTAACGCTTGATATTTATCATAAGATATTAATTTTAGATTTTTTGCACGTCTTATCATTGCGGCAATCGAGACTTTCCATTTCTTTTTTAATTCAATATAATAGTTGAGTTTGTCTGCATATGCACCTACTTCTTTGATGAATGTTTCTTTAGGAAGTAAAAATGCAGATGTAAAATCATTGGCCTGCTGTTCTCTGTCGCGAAATTCGGAGGGTGAAATATTTTCAATATCATCTTCCCAATCATGTAACATGATATGGCCTAATTCGTGTGCAACATCGAAGTGAAGGCGTGCAGCAGTACTTTTATTTTTAGAAAGAGCTACTATATATCGTTCCTCATCGTTAATGTAGATTTTTTGACTAAAAGCGTCAATATCATTTGTAGAAGTTTCAACAGAAGTCAATATAATACCATTTTTCTCAGCGTAAAATATCAAATTATCAATTGGACCATATCCTAAATTCCAACATTCTCTTAATTTTATTGCAATATCTTCTATGTTATCCGTATCGCATACATCAGGTAAATTGACATGTGGGAATGTAACATATTCAGTTAAATACGCATAAATCGTAGTAACAAAACTTATTTTTATTTCTTGTTCATAACGATATTTTTTATTGGTAGTTAAAAGTGATCTAAAATACGTTGAAGGAGCAGCTTTTACAAGTGATTTATAGCCGACTGTGTTTAGACGGCTATGTATCAACGCAGTATTTGTTTTCAACACCCCCTGCGTAAAGCTGTTGCTTTGTGTGGGAAGCACATCGGTCACGGTTTGCGAAACCGTGTCATAGGAATTTCACCTCTGCCGGGTTCTCCGCCAGCTCCGTAGAGAAGTATCATTATCATTCTGACTGTCATCGCCGTGTCAGGTGCAGCCTGACACTTTTACCGGGGATTCCCGCTCTCTCTATTATCAGAGGTCTTGGCGTACCAGATAAGGTGGCTCATCATCAGAACTAAAGTCCGATGTGCCTATATATTCAGTTGTCAAGGAACAGCGAAAGAGTTGCTCCTAATCGGAGTTAAGAAATAACCCTTTCACTTGTTCGGACTGGGAGAGGTCAAATTATCGGGTGTTTTTAAAAAAAAGTTTGAAAATTTTTTTGTGTCGGAAAAATAAAAACGCCGCCTATCCCGATAAAGGAATAAGCGGCTTGCTTATATAGCTCTATATTTTATTTTTTGAAAAGGAAATGACTACGAAACAGTACGCACTATGAAAGCCTTTTTCTTTGCTTTCATCAGCTTTAAGATGACTTCACCAACAGCGTCGGTGTATCTGCTTTTAGCCATAAATGCGTTATTCTTATCTATAAGCGAATGTATGATTTGAGAGCGTTCATGCTCGGTCAGCTTGATATAATACTTCTTCATTTGTAGTCCCTCCATTCGATTACAGTATATCCATAAACGTTGCCGGCTTCAAATATGCAAAAAACCCCGAACTATACAGTCCGAGGTTCTGTCGCAAACATCGTTAAATGCCGAGTTTACAAGGCTTTTTTGTTCAATTTACAATGAAGCCACTGGATTAACAATTTACGATTCTCGTGATTTACGACACGCATTTGTCGTAAAAGACGAGTGATGCTCAAAAAGTCATTTGTCGTAAATTTGTCGTAAACCCTCTGACGTGTTTCATTTTTGGATTAACAAAACGCCGCAAACGCTATCAAAACCTGATTTTTATGGTTTTTTAGTCCGAGAGGGGCTTCATTGTTGGGAACAGCAGTACATCTCTTATGCTTGCACTATCTGTAAGCAACATTACAAATCTGTCAAGGCCCATACCAAGACCGCCCGTTGGGGGTAAGCCGTATTCAAGTGCTGTTAAGAAGTCCTCGTCTATCTGAGCGTTTGCGCCCTGCTTTCTCTTCTCCATAACCTGCTTTGTGAAACGCTCACGCTGGTCGATGGGGTCGTTAAGCTCTGAGAATGCGTTGCCGAATTCGCACGCATTTATGAAGTATTCAAAACGCTCTGTGAATGCGGGGTCGGTGGGCTTTCTCTTCGCAAGAGGCGAATTTTCTACAGGATAATCATAGATGATAGTAGGCTGAATCAGCTTTTCCTCTACAAATTCCTCAAACAGCTCAATAAGCACTTCGCCCTTTGTGGCTGTGTCAGCGATCTCTGCGTGCTTTGTCTTAGCCTGAGCCACTGCGTCGGCATCACTTGTCCAGCTGTCATAGTCAAGACCCGTGTATTCCTTTACGGCTTCCTTCATAGTCATACGCTTCCAGGGCTTGCCAATTTCGATTTTATTACCCTGATAAGGAACTGTATCAGTTCCACATACCTTGAGCGCTACTGTACGGTACATTTCTTCTATTAAGTCCATCATACCGTAGTAGTCTGTGTATGCCTGATACATTTCGATAGATGTAAATTCGGGGTTGTGAGTTGCGTCCATACCCTCGTTTCTGAAGATACGGCCTACTTCATATACCCTGTCAAATCCGCCTACGATAAGACGCTTTAAGTAAAGCTCCGTCTCGATACGCAGATACATATCAATGTCAAGAGCGTTGTGGTGTGTTACGAAGGGTCTTGCAGCCGCACCGATCTCAAGCGTATGCAGTACGGGTGTATCAACCTCAAGATAACCCTTGCTGTCAAGGAAGCTGCGTATCTCACGCAGTATCATTGAACGCTTGACGAAGGTATCCTTTATCTCGGGATTTGCGATAAGGTCAAGATAACGCTTTCTGTAGCGTTCTTCCTTATCCTTCAGTCCGTGCCACTTTTCAGGCAGGGGCAGGAGCGACTTTGAAAGGAGCTTTATCGACTTTGCGTGTACGCTTATCTCTCCTCGTCTTGTCTTGAATACAAAACCGCTCACACCAACAATATCACCGAGATCCCACTTCTTGAATTCCTTGAAGTTATCCTCGCCTATATCGTCAATGCGGACATAGACCTGCATTCTTCCGCTGTCGTCACGGATATCTATAAAGTTGGCCTTACCCATATCACGCCAGCTTGTGATACGGCCGGCGATCATTACATCCTTTTCTTCAAGCTCCTCGAAGTTATCTCTTATCTGCTGAGCCTTGTGAGTGAAATCAAACTTTGTGATCTCATAAGGATTCTTGCCGTTTGCCTTTAAATCGTTCAGCTTTTCTATTCTTATGCGGTGCTGTTCGTCAAGCTGTGCCAGAAGTTCTTCTTCGGTAAGCTCAACCTGCTCTGCGTTGTTGTTTTCCATTATTTTTTGTTTCCTCTCAGTTTACTTGTCTATTTCTATTATCTTGTACTTCTTTACTCCTGCGGGAGCTTCAACCAATACTTCCTCGCCGAGTTTTCTGCCAAGGCACGCCTTGCCGATAGGTGACTCGTCGGAAATCTTCATAGCCTTCATATCAACTTCCTTTGAACCTACTAAGAAGAACTTGATTTTCTTTCCGCTCTCGTCCTCGATAACTACCGTATTACCGATGTTAACGTGCTCCGTAGAAAGCTCGTCCTCGTCAACTACCTTTGCGTTTTTGAGAGTAGCTTCAATCTCTGCGATCTCAGCCTCAACGATACCCTGTTCGTTTTTAGCTTCATCGTACTCCGAGTTCTCGGATAAGTCACCGAATGAAAGAGCTACCTTGATTTTTTCAGCTATTTCTTTTCTTGTGACCGATTTTAAGTGTTCTAGTCTTTCTTCGAGATCCTTAAGACCTTGCGATGTTAAAGTTGTCTGTGTTGCCATTGTAAATGACCTCCATAATTATTTTTATATGATGCGGGCGGAGTTTTCCGCCATTAATATCCTTATTCTGTAGCCACTATCTCAAGTGCTTTCTGAAGCTGTACGTCGCTTTTCTTGTCCGCAAACCTTATCTGCTCTGCCTGCTGTGCGGTAATATCGACCGTGTAGTCGGGCTTTATTCCTACATTTTCAAAATCATCCGATTCAACAGGCACTATATTTGCGGTAGAGATCGAAACCGCACTTCCGTCCTTGAAGCTTTGCGTTGTCTGAAGCTGTGACTTTCCCGCTGTTAAAGAGCCTACTACAGATGCCTTTGCGAAGTCACGCAGACCTATTGCAAATATCTCTGCAAGGCAGGCGGTGTTTCCGTTTGTAAGCACCGTTACGGGTTTGCTCACCGACTGATTTCCGTCTGTTTCTATAAAACTCGTATCCTTGCCGTTTGCGTCGACCTGAATTGCTATCTGTGCCTTCGGAAGCACACGGTTCAGCATTGCTTTCACCGGCTCTGTGATACCGTCTGACACATCTCTCACATCGAATACATATCCGAGAACCGACTGCGCCTCATACTCGTCTATAAGCTGTATGAAGCGTTCGTCTGTGGTTTCGTTGAAGGTGTATATCTTGATATAGGCGTAACCGTCTATAAGCGTGCCCTTTACAGATGTCAGCTTTATGCTCTGCCTTACAAGAGTTACCGTCTTTTCAACACCGTCGGGTGTGCTGTAAGTAACTGAGAGCTTTGTACCCTCCTCGCCGTCAAGCTGAGCCTGTGCCAGCTCGGCACCTATCTCAAGTATGCTCTTTCCGCCGACCGCCGTTATAGTACAGCCCTTGGTTATTTCTTCGACCTCAGCCGATGAGCCTTCATAAACGTTTGTGACCTCAAGATAATCGCCCTTTACAACGGTTTCGATTCCCGTTCCGATAATTACGCCGCTTTGTAGCTGCTGCAGCTTGTAATACTCATCTGCCGTGTAATATTTTGCGTATTTGTCGCTCGTTCCGCTGATATAGCCGTTTGCGATACCCGTTATCAGAGCGTTTTCGTTAGGCTTATATATTGATGAACTGCGGACAAATGTATCTATTTCCTTTATCTTTGCGTTGATGGTTTCCCGTTCCTGTATACCCGCTACCATTGAGTTGTACATATTGAGCGATACCGTCATAGTCAGTACAAATGTAATAGCACACGCTACGGCTATAAGACTTATCATAACGCCAAGCGATACTTTTTTATTCATTCGGGATTCACCCTTTCCTTGTTCGTTTGTCTGTAATTCCTTTATGCCGTTTATGCCATAGTAACATAATTGAACGGATTTTCGGGTTCGCCGTTAAGTCTTATCTCGAAATGGAGATGAGGACCTGTCGAATATCCCGTACTGCCGACAGCACCGAGCGATTCGCCCTGTGCTACCTCCTGACCGACATATACATACACATCGCTGAGATGTGCATAGGTCGTGGTATATCCGCCGCCGTGATCGACAACGACATACATTCCGTAGCTGTAGCCGGGTATGTAGCTTGTTTCGGCAACTATTACAGTGCCTGCCTTTGAGGCAAGAACGCTGTCGCCGTAAATACCTGCGTCGCCTATATCAACACCTTTATGCCATCTGCCGAAATCAGCATCCCAGCCGAAGTTACAGGATATGTACGAGCGTCCAGGAACAGGCCAGTACCACTCGCCCTCCTGATATGCCTTGTCGGGATTGGTCTGCTGCTTTATGATCTCTTTTATCTGTTCTTCATACGCTTCAATATCAGCCTCGCTTACGCTTATCAGATACTGCAGATTGCTCTTCTGATCCTCAAGATCGCTTACTGCCGCCGAATACTTGTTGTAATCGGACTCGTATGTGCTTTTTGCACTTTCGGCATCCGTTACAAGACCGTCAAGCTCCTCCTTTTCACTGAGCAGCTTTGTCATTTGCGTATCAAGCTCGGTCTTCTTGCCCTCAAGATCCTTCTTGTCGGTTTCAAGCAGCTTCTTGTCCGAATCCAGCTTCTTCATATCTGCGGTAAGTTCGTTCATGAACTGAAGATTCTGCTCGCTTATCTTTCCAACGACCTCACTGCTTATCATAAGGTCGTAGAAATCGGCAGAGCCTGCCAGTACCCCGAACATATCGGCAGAGCCGGTCGTGTACATTGTTCTGACTATCTGAGCAAACTTTTCAAGGTTCTGCTTGTTCTCCTTGTCAAGCTTGTCAATGTCGGCCTCGGCTTTTGCTATAGCCTCGTCCTTTTGCGCTATCTCGTCTGTGAGCGTGTCTATGTTGCCTTGCAGAGTGCTTATATCCTGATTTTTGTAATAAACAAGATTGTAGTAGTAGTCAACAAGCTCCTTCTGCTCGTTCAGCAGACCGGCAGCTTTATCGAGATTTTCCTGCTTATCGGTTATATCGCCTTCAATACGGTCTATTTCATCACGTCTTTGAGCGTTGTCCTGTTTTATCTGCTCTATTCTGTCCTTTATATCATCGACAGTAAGATCCTCCGCACCTGCCGGAGCATACGTTATGATTATACCCGATGTCAATGCAAATATTGTGACGAATGAGGTCAGAGAGTGCAGAATTTTTTTCAGCTTCATCTTATATCCTTTCGCCGTTATACCTTAAGGTATTTGCCTGTGCTGAGTACCGTTCCGATGGCTCCGAGCAGTGCGCCAGCACCGCAGCAGGCCGCCAGTACATACCAGCTGATATCCGAGAACTGCAGTATGTCGCCCATTCCGAGCGCATTCCACATTCCGAGGTTCTGCGTAAACAGATTGTACAGATTCTCATAAACGAGTTTTGTCACAAACCACGAAAGCAGTCCCGAAAGAAGTCCGATGAACAATCCCTCAACAAAAAACGGTGTCTTTATAAAGGAATTTGTCGCTCCGACTATTCTCATTATCGCTATTTCCTTGCGTCTTGAGAAAACGCTGAGCCTTGTTGTATTCGAAATTATTATAACACTTACCGTACCGAGTGCCACTATAAGCACCATTCCGATAATCGTAAACGTCGTTCTCAGGTCCTTGATAAATCCGGCGAAATCCATAGGCGCATTCACCTTGTAAACGCCGTCTATCGCCTTGAACTGCTGAACGGCAGTGCTTATCTTATCAAGGTCGTTTATAGTTACCATATAGGTCGCCGGAACGGGATTATACGGAAGATTCTGGAACAGCTCCTTCTGCTCGCTGTACTGCTCGATCATCTTCTTGAGTCCTTCTTCGGCGGAAATAAAATCCACCTTTTCCGTCAGCGTGTTGCTTTTAAGTACCTCGCCTATATGCTTTATATCTGCGTCATCATTAAGATAAACGCTTATCTCGTTCTTGTCCGAAACGTTGTCGAGTATTATTCCGCAATCAAGCATCACTATAGCCGACATTCCGACTAAAATAAGGCTGACAGTCATAATGCAGAGGCTGGCAAATGACATGAAACGGTTCTTCCATACCGATCTTATGCCCTGCTTTATCAAGTAGCTTAAATTATTCATCCTGCGCCTCACCTTCCACATATTCGTCGAAAATAACTTCGCCGTTTTTCAGGCTGACGATTCTTCCGCCGAAATATTCGACAAGGCTATGCTCGTGAGTAACCATTATTACGGTAGTACCGCACTTGTTTATCTCCTTGAGCAGCTTTACTATATCATAGGATAAAGCGGGGTCGATGTTTGCCGTAGGCTCGTCTGCTATGATAAGCTTAGGATCGCTCGCAAAGGCTCTTGCTATCGCAACTCTCTGCTTTTCACCGCCCGACAGCTTCTCAGGGTAGGATTTTGCCCTGTCTGCCAGCTTGACCAGATTCAGAACATAAGGCACCCTGTGTCTTATCGTCTTTTTGGATTTGTTTGTAACACGCAGTACAAAAGCCACATTGTCATAAACATTCAGATCCGGTATCAGACGGAAATCCTGAAATATCATTCCTATGGAACGTCTGAAATACGGGATCTTCTTATTCTTTATCTTGGCAAGATTATATCCGTTTACGAATACCCTGCCCGATGTCGGCGCTATCTCTCTTGTCAGCAGTTTGAGCAATGTCGATTTTCCGGCACCGCTGTCACCGACTATAAATACAAACTCGCCGTCCTCTATTCTGAGATTGACACCGTTAAGAGCGTCAACTCCGCCTCCGTCCTTGAAATGAACGTCAACGTTCTTTAATTCAACCATTTTACCATTCCTTCCTGATACCTGCCGTGCAATAACGGCACACAGCGATGCAGTCCGGTTATGGCGTAACCGGGGGAATCACAATGCTATCCCCTTCTGCACCCACAATACTTTTCAAACACTTATTTTTCAACGATCAAAAGTATGGTGGAGTAATTCAACTTTTCTCTCCTCATATACGGCCGATATTGCCGATAATCCGCAGCTTTGCAATGACACTCTTACACCAAATATTCAGACAAGCACAATCAAGTATCTGTCTGAATAGTCCGGTATTATTAAATTTGACATTATTTCCCGACCGTTTAACTGCGTTACGAATATAAATAACGTTTCAAAAGGTCGGAATTGTCTGCGGCACTTTAAGCATAGTGCTTTTGCCAACGTTTATTCCCGACCGTTTCACCGTGTTACGAATAATGCAACATTTCAAAAGGTCGGAATTGTCTGCGGCACTTTAAGCATAGTGCTTTTCGCCAACGTTTATTCCCGACCGTTTCACCGTGTTACACATAAATGTAACGTTTCAAAAGGTCGGAATTGTCTGCGGCACTGCCGCCTTGCTTTGTGCCTTGCACCGCCGTTTATTCCCGACCGTTTCAGCGTGTTACGCATAAAAGCAACGTTTCAAAAGGTCGGAACAGTCTGCGGCGACCCGCCGCATTAGAATTTGACGGGATCTGCGGCAAGGTATTTCTTGACCATAAGAGCGATCTTGAAGATGATAGCGTGATCGAACTCTCTTAAATCAAGACCTGTGAGTTTCTTTATCTTATCCAGTCTGTAAACCAGTGTATTTCTGTGTACAAAGAGCTTTCTTGACGTTTCGGAAACGTTGAGGTTATTCTCGAAGAATCTCTGTATCGTGAATAACGTTTCGTGGTCAAGCGACTCTATTGAGCCCTTCTTGAAAACTTCCTTCAGGAATGTTTCGCACAGGGTCGTGGGCAGGTGATAAATAAGACGGGCGATACCGAGGTTATCGTAGCTTACGATAGTCTTGTCCGTATCGAACACCTTACCTACCTCAATAGCTATCTGTGCTTCCTTGAAGGAACGGGCAAGATCCTTTATGCCTGTAACGGGAGTACCGATACCTACGTTTACCTTTGTGAAGAACTCGCCCGAAAGCGTATCCGAGATGGAGCGTGCGAGTTTTTCGAGGTCCTTGTTGTCTATGCCTGCCTTGATTTCCTTAACAAGAACGATTTCGGTTTCTGTGATATTGAACACGAAGTCCTTGTTCTTATCGGGGAACAGGTTCTGTATTACGTCATAAGCCGAAACCTCGTTTGCGGAAACGATGCTTATAAGGAATACAACACGGCTTATATCCGCATTGAAGTGAAGCTCTCTTGCCTTGAGCGTTATATCGCCGGGAAGAACGTTATCAAGGATAATATTCTTCACGAAGTTGTTTCTGTCATATTTCTCGTCATAGTACTGCTTGATGCTTGACAGTGAGATAGCGAGGATAGACGCATACTTTGCCGCCTGATCGTCCGTACCTTCGATGAATACCGCATAATCGGGCTTTACATGAACGCCGAAGGGCTTGTATGTATAGCCGTCACGGATGAACACATCATGTGAGTCACCAAGCTCAATTGTAAAGAAGTCGCTGTTTGTTCCTATCCTGGAAAGCTCACTGCAAGCGACTATCGTACTGTTTTCATCGATAACACCGATAACACGACCGATAGTATCTCTCATCTGATGAACTACGCCCTGAAATAATCTGTTTGACATTTTCTTACCTCTTTTATCTTAAAAATGGTTTGCTCCTGTGTCCGCCGAAGGCTATAACCCTGTAACTGCCTTGTATGCGGAAATTACTCTTATAATTGTATCTTTGAATCAGCCTGTGAAAAGTCTCGGAAAAAGGCATAAAACGGCCGAAAATAATACACCAAATATATTTTACTAGAAAAACCGAAAAAAATCAAGGGTTTTTTAGACAAAATGTAAAAATTACATCAAAAATTTTTGCGTTATTGCAAAACCGACTAAATAGTGGTATACTAAAATTTATGTATAGGCATCAGGGACTTATGACCTGTACCATAATAAACATATAAATTACATTCGGAAGGACTGATTCTTATGATCCTGAAAATTAAAAACGCAAAGAACGGTGTGTATGCACGAATGTGCAATATGTGCCGAATGTGCGGTACTGCACGAATGTAAAAAACACGGACAGAATATCACTTAAAAACAAGGAGAAAATAAAATGAAAAAGACATATTATTTAACCACACCGATATATTACCCCTCCGGTAATCCCCACATAGGTCACTGTTACACAACGGTTGCGTGTGACACGATAGCACGCTTCAAGAGAATGCAGGGCTATGACGTAATGTTCCTTACAGGCACGGACGAGCACGGTCAGAAGATAGAGCTTAAAGCCGCCGAAAAGGGTGTTACCCCCAAGGAATACGTTGACGAGATAGTAGCCAACTTCAAGCGTCTTTGGGAAACAATGCACATAAGCTATGACCGTTTCATCAGAACAACGGACGACTATCATATAGAAACCGTACAGAAGATATTTAAGAAGCTGTACGAAAAGGGCTACATCTATAAAGGCACCTACAAGGGCAAATACTGCACACCGTGCGAGAGCTTCTGGACAGAGAGCCAGCTTGTAGACGGAAAGTGTCCCGACTGCGGACGTGAGGTAAAAGAAGCAAACGAAGAAGCATACTTCCTCCGCCTTTCCGATTTTGCCGACAAGATTGAAAAGTTCCTTACCGAAACCGACTATTTACAGCCTAAGAGCCGTGTAAACGAAATGGTAAACAACTTCATAAAGCCCGGCCTTGAGGATCTGTGCGTATCAAGAACCAGCTTCACATGGGGCATACCCGTTGATTTTGACAGCAAGCACGTTGTTTATGTATGGGTAGACGCACTTTCAAACTATATCAGTGCGCTCGGCTACGGCAACGAGAAGTACAACGATTTTGAAAAATACTGGCCCGCAGATATGCATATGACCGCTAAGGAAATTGTACGTTTCCACTCTATCGTATGGCCTATAATCCTTATGATGCTCGATCTGCCCCTGCCCAAACACCTTTACGGTCACGGCTGGATAAACTTCAACGGCGACAAGATGAGCAAATCAAAGGGCAACGTTGTAGACCCGTTTGTACTTTGCGAGCGTTACGGCGTTGACGCTGTACGTTATCAGATACTGCGTGATATGCCCTACGGCAGTGACTGCAACTTCACAAATGAGCTTATGCTCACAAGAATAAACGCAGACCTTGCAAACGATCTCGGAAACCTTGTTTCAAGAACAGTAGCAATGGCTGACAAGTATTTCGGCGGAACACTGCCCACAGACAGAGTTTCCGACGAGCTTGACAATCAGCTTATCGGTATGGCTCAGTCGCTGTGCGATACGGTTACTCCCCTTATCGAGCAGGCTCAGCACTCAAAGGCGCTTGAGGAAATATTCAAGGTAATCTCCCGTGCCAACAAGTATATCGACGAAACAGCACCGTGGGTACTTGCAAAGGACGAAAGCAACAACGCCCGTCTTGCGACCGTACTCTATAATCTGCTTGAAACTATTCGTATCTGCTCTGCACTGCTCAGCCCCTTTATGCCCGCAACAATGCCTGAGGTATGGGAGCAGATAGGCGCAGGTGCAGAAGATACCGCTTTCGACAAGCTCGGCACATTCGGCGTTCTGCGTGCAGACGTTACGGTAAAGAAGGGCAGAGTTCTCTTCCCCAGAATCGACATAAAGAGCGAGATTACAGAACTTGAACGCCTTATGAAGCCCAAGACCGTAATCAAGGAGGACGAGGATCTTGACAAGGCAGGAATAATCTCTATAGACGACTTTGCAAAGGTCAAGCTCAGAACAGGCGAGATTACAGCCTGCGAAAAGATAAAGAAGTCAAAGAAGCTGCTTAAAATTCAGGTGGACGATGCAAGAGGCGGCAGACAGATAGTATCGGGCATTGCCGAATACTACACTCCCGAGGAGCTTATCGGAAAGAAAATTATATTCGTTGCAAATCTTGCCCCCGCAAAGCTCTGCGGTGAAGAAAGCAACGGTATGCTTCTTGCCTGTGACGCAGGAGAAAAAGTACAGGTCGTATTCCTTGATAAAGATACACCCAACGGCAGTACGGTAAGATAAACATTCGCAAAAGACAACGAGTGACATAAAGGAACAAAAAGATGAAAATTAAAGACTTATACACACCCGGCAGGACGGTGTTCTCGCTGGAGGTTTTCCCTCCCAACAAGAATTTTCCCATCGAAACGGTGTATGATGCCATCGAGGGACTTGCGGCAATAAATCCCGCATATATCAGCGTGACATACGGCGCAGGCGGAAACCGTGCAAACCGCTCCACCTGCGAGATAGCGTCGCATATAAAGGAAAAACACGGTATCGAAGCAATGGCGCACCTTACCTGCATAAACAGCACCCGTGACGATGTTGATTTTATGCTTGACGATTTCGCCGCAAACGGAATAGAGAACATTCTTGCCTTAAGAGGCGACAACAAGCCCGATGAAGAACCGAAGAACGATTTTCCCCACGCAAGCGACCTTACGGCATATATAGCGTCAAAGGGAAATTTCGATATTGCAGGTGCGTGCTACCCCGAAACCCACGTTGATGCAGAAAGCGCCGAGGAAGATATAAAGAACCTGAAGATAAAGGTTGACGCAGGTGCATCTCACCTTGTTTCACAGCTTTTCTTCGATAATTCCTGCTATTACGATTTTGAAAAGCGTGCAAGAGCCGCAGGCATAGACGTGCCTATCGCCGCAGGAATTATGCCCGTTACAAACAAAAAGCAGATTGAGCGTATGGTAACGCTCTGCGGCGCAAGTCTGCCCTCAAAATTCGTAAAGATGATGCAGAAGTACGAGAACGACCCCGAGGCGCTCAGGAGTGCAGGAATAGCCTATGCCATCGACCAGATAGTTGACCTTATTTCAAACGATGTGCAGGGCATACACCTTTACGCTATGAATAACCCCGCTGTCGCATCACGCATCTACAACGGGATCAAGGATCTGTTATGATACTTCAGCCGATAGACAGGAACGAGGCTCTGCGTTATCTCGGCTGTAAGGACGGCACGGATAACGAGCAGATGCTCGCAATGCTCGATTCCTGCGAGAAACAGCTACTTAAAGCCGCAAGCCCGAAATATCTCTATGCCGTATACCCGATAAGCTTTACGGACGATGGTGTCAGAATTTCGGACAGCAATATAATACTTAAAGGCAATTCAGCCACCGCTCATTTAAAGAACTGCGACAGGATAGTGCTTATGTGCGCCACGCTCGGACAAGGAGTAGACGTGCTTTTAAGGCATCTGCAGGTATCTGATATGGCAAGCGCAGTTATCGTTGACAGCCTTGCAGGTGCGGCAATAGAGCAGGTCTGCAACAGGGCTGAAACAGAGATATTCGAAAAAGTACACTCGAACAGCCGTACCTGGAGATATTCTCCCGGCTACGGTGATCTGCCCCTTGATATACAGTTTGATTTACTGACGCTTCTGCAGGCTCAGAAAAGAATAGGTCTTACCGTAATGAACAGCAATATGATGGTGCCTACAAAATCGGTAACGGCATTTATAGGGCTGTCGGAGGGCGAAGTTGACAGAAGTACAAGAGGCTGTGAAAGCTGTAATATGAAGGACAGATGCAAATTCAGAAAAAGCGGAGGTCACTGTGGAAATTAAAACATTACTTGAACAAAGAGGACTGCTGATTTTCGACGGTGCTATGGGTACTCAGCTGCAGGCTAAGGGACTTAAGACGGGCGAAACTCCCGAGCTTTTAAACCTTACCGCAAAGGATCTGCTCAAAGAAATACACCGCAGTTATATAGACGCAGGAGCGGATATAATTTCCGCAAATACATTCGGTGCAAATTCCTACAAGCTAAGCCACAGCGGTAAAAGCGTAGATGAAGTTATCACCGCAGGAATAATAAACTGTAAAGAAGCGATAAAGGAAAGCGGAAAGGACGTTTTCTGCGCTCTTGACATAGGTCCTATAGGACAGCTCCTTGAGCCTACGGGAAGCCTTAAGTTTGAAGAGGCTTACGACATATTCAGGGAGGAGATAGTTGCAGGCTATAAGGCAGGTGCGGACGTTGTTCTGTTTGAAACGATGACCGACTTATACGAGCTTAAAGCCGCTATACTTGCCGCAAAGGAAAACTGCGATCTGCCTATAATATGCAGTATGACCTTCGAGGAAAACGGACGTACATTTACAGGCTGTCCCGCCGAGGCGGAAATACTGCTGTGCGAGGGACTTGGTGTAAGTGCAGTCGGCGTGAACTGCTCTCTCGGCCCGAAGGAGCTTATGCCTATAATCAAAACGCTCTGCGAAAAGTCGAAGATACCCGTTATCGTAATGCCGAACGCAGGGCTTCCCGACCCTGCCACAGGCGAATATTCTATAGATGCCGAAGAATTCAGCGACTATGCCGTTGAGATAGCTGATCTCGGTGCAGGAATAATCGGCGGCTGCTGCGGTACAACACCCGAATTTATCCGCCGTACAGCAGAGAAGGTAAAGGGCAGAAAGTACGAGTCTAAGAAGATAGAGCGTGTCTGCACGATATGCAGCGGCACAAATGTTGTAGAGGTAAGCCAGCCGAGGATAATCGGCGAGCGTATCAACCCTACCGGTAAAAAGCTGTTCAAGCAGGCACTTATAAACGATGATATAGACTATATCTTAGGTCAGGCTATAGAGCAGGTCGGCGCAGGAGCGGATATACTTGATGTTAACGTAGGTCTTCCCGACATTGACGAAAAGGCAATGATGATAAAGGCTGTCAAGAGCATTCAGGGCGTTACTAACGTACCGCTCCAGATAGACAGCACCATTCCGGAGGTACTTGAAGCGGCACTGCGTGTATACAACGGCAAGCCTATGGTAAACTCGGTAAACGGCGAGGAGGAGAGCCTTAAAAACGTTCTTCCGCTCGTAAAAAAATACGGTGCGGCAGTAGTAGGTCTGACGCTTGACAAGGACGGCATACCGCCTAAAGCCGAACAGCGTGTAGCCATTGCCGAAAAGATAATAAAGCGTTGCGAGAAAATCGGTATTCCGAAAGAGGATATAGCAATAGACTGCCTTACGCTTACAGCGTCCGCAGAACAGCTTGCGGTAAACGAAACGCTCAAGGCTGTGCGTGCGGTAAAGGAAAGGTTCGGAGTAAGAACGGTACTTGGTGTATCGAATATATCATTCGGTCTGCCAAACCGTGAGCTTTTAAACCACATTTTTCTTACGATGGCGCTTGAAAACGGTCTTGATCTGCCGATCATAAACCCCAACGTAGCGTCTATGACAGGCGCTGTAAGAGCATTCAAGCTGTTAAAGGCGATAGATGTGAACTCGGTAGAATACATTGCCGCTTACGGCAGTGACACCCCAACGGCAGTCGCAAAGCCGAAATCCTCCGAGGTAACGCTTGAATATGCCATCGACAACGGTTTAAAAGCGGATGCGGCGAAGATAACCGAGCAGTTGCTTATCGACACCGACCCGATGGTAATAATAAACGAGCGGCTTATCCCTGCGCTTGACAAGACAGGTACGCTGTTTGAACAGGGAAAGATATTCCTCCCTCAGCTGATTTTATCGGCGGGCGTTGCGCAGAGCTGTTTTGACGTTATCAAGGCACACCTTGCTAAGAACAATTCCGAAACGGTGAGCAAGGGCAAGATAGTGCTTGCAACGGTAAAGGGCGATGTACACGACATAGGCAAGAACATAGTAAAGGTACTGCTTGAAAATTACGGCTACACCGTAATAGATCTCGGCAAGGACGTTGAGTATCAGGCGGTAGTCGATGCCGCAAGAAAGCACGAGGTAAAGCTCGTGGGACTGAGCGCACTTATGACCACTACGCTCAAATCCATGGAAGAAACCATAAAGCTTATCCGTGACAACGGACTTCCTTGCAAGGTGGTTGTCGGCGGTGCGGTACTAACACCCGAGTACGCCGAAAAGATAGGCGCAGACTTTTACGCAAAGGATGCTAAGGAAACGGTAGATATTGCGAAGAAGGTTATAGGATAATTTGATATAACACGAGCCGTGCATAACCGCACGGCTTTTTTGTTTGACTATCCCCCTCACCCGTGCTATAATTACAGCAACAAGAAAAATCACGGAGGGAAATGTATGCACTATTATGAATACGGCAAAGAAAACGATAAGACGATCGTCTTTCTGCACGGGGCAAACTTTGTCCACAGCTTCGGCAGGCAATATCCGCTTGCCGAAAAATATCATCTTATTATTCCGCATATCATGGGCTACGGAGATGCCGCAGATGAGATTTTCGATACCGAAACAGCAGTAAAACAGCTTGCAAGTTTCATAGCCGACATCGGCAAAAAGGTAACGCTTGTCGGCTTTTCGCTCGGCGCTCAGCTTAGCGTTAAGCTGTGTGCGGAATATCCGCAGTATTTTACTTCTGCGATAATAGTAAGTCCGTGGCTTATCAAGAAAGAGCCTATGCTCTCAAAGGTCATGGCTATGAACGAAAAGCAGTTTGCGTCATTCAAGAACAAACGATTATGCGGTTTCATCGGATTTATGAACGGACTGCCCAAAGAGCAAAGAAAAGAATTTGTTGCACAGATGCAGAATGTGCGTATCGAAACCGTAAGAAGCTCCGTTGACAACGGAATAACGCTTGAAACAATAAACGGCTTTGAAAACGCATACTTCCCAATGATTGCCCTTGCAGGCAGTAAGGAACAGACAGAAGTACACGACAGCGTAAAAGGACTTGCCGCTATGAATAAAAATTGCAGATACGAGATATGGGACAAATCCGCCCATAACATTCCTCCCGTGTTTTCCAAGCGATTCAACGAACTTATTATAAGAATGGCAGAAATTTGACTATGTACAGAATTTTCATCATTGAAGACGACCCCACGATAGCCCAAACGCTGAAAAAGCACCTTGAGGGCTGGGATTATAAAGTAGAGTGTGCAAAGGATTTTCACAATATCACTGCGGAGTTTGCCGCTTTCGACCCTCAGCTTGTACTGCTTGATATAAAGCTACCGTTCTATGACGGCTACTACTGGTGCGGCGAGATAAGAAAGCTGTCCAAAGTGCCGGTCATCTTCCTCTCCTCCGCCTCGGACAATATGAATGTAGTTATGGCTATGAATATGGGCGGAGATGATTTTATAGCAAAGCCGTTCGATATTTCGGTGCTGACCGCAAAGATAAACGCAGTGCTTCGCCGTGCCTACTCCTTTTCGGGCAACAGCGACCTTATATCCCACGGCAGTGTTATACTTGATATTTCATCTGCGGTCGTGACAAACGGCGATAAAAAGGCAGAGCTTACAAAGAACGAACTTCGCATACTCCGCACTCTTATGGAAAACGCAGGCAGGATAATTTACCGTGATACGCTTATGCAGAGATTATGGGAAACCGATTGCTTTGTTGACGAGAACACCCTTACGGTAAATGTCAGCAGGCTTCGCAAAAAGCTCGAAAACATAGGACTTGAAAACTACATCACGACCAAGGTCGGAATGGGGTATATGATAGTATGAAATTCTTTCTTGACTTTATCAGGAGCCGCATAATAACGCTTGTCTGCATTATTATTGCGGCTGTAATTTTCGCTGTGGTGCTGTCGCTTTATAACCTTCCCTCAGAGCATGTGCTGTATGCGCTTTTGCTGTCGCTTGCCGCTGTTACGGCTATCGGTGCGGTAACTTTTATAAAAGCGTACAGAAAGCACAATATCCTCACCCGTCTTGCAAACGAGATAACCGTGAGTGCCGACAATCTTCCGAAAGCGGTATCGGCAGATGACAAGGATTACGGCAGGCTGATAAATACACTCAGCGATTACTGCATTTCCCTTAAGGAAAAATCCACAAACAGCCTGCAGGCGACAAACGAATATTACACTATGTGGGTACATCAGATAAAAACGCCTATCTCCGCAATGCGACTTATGCTCCAGTCAGAAGACAGCGAAAGTAACCGCAGGCTGTCAGACGAACTTATGAAGATCGAGCAGTATGTCGATATGGCGCTGTGCTATGTCCGGCTTGAAAGCTCCGGCAACGACCTTGTGATAAAGCATTACAGCCTTGACGATATAGTAAAAAAATCGGTTCGTAAATTCTCCACGCAGTTTATCGGGAAGAAGCTGAGCCTTGATTACAAGGAGCTTGATACCGATGTTCTCACCGATGAAAAATGGCTGTCATTCATTATTGAACAGCTGCTCTCAAATGCGATAAAATACACCGCTAAAGGCTCGGTATCAATTTATATGAAGCCCGACACCGACAGAAAGATACTCTGCATTGCCGACACTGGAATTGGCATAGACCCTGCCGACCTGCCGAGAATTTTCGACAACGGCTACACAGGACTTAACGGCAGATATGATATGAAGGCAAGCGGTATAGGACTGTATCTTTGCCACTGTATTGCCGATATGCTCGGCATTACTCTTACCGCCGTGTCCGAGCTTGGAAAAGGCTCCGTCTTTATGCTTGATCTTACGGAAAGTGATGTAAGGCATGAATAGACAGCTTTACACAATATAGATATTTTCCGACATTTTTTGTTATACTGTTTTATATTATAGCAAGCTACCGATAATTCTCTTTGTCGGATAGCACTTCTCGGGTTCGCTATTCGAGTGGGTACACTTGTCAATATGTAAGAGGGAGACAACCAAAGGGATCAGGTGCAAGTCTGAGCCTCGCTTACGCAAGGCTCGTGCACTCCGCTAAAGCTCCGCTGGACTTGACAGCCCCTCTCCCTGTCCCTTAGGTTTTCTCCCTCTTGCTCCCACTTTCCTTACCCATACCCACACCCCGTCGGGGTGTTGGCGAAACTCGTAAAACTGCCGAACATTGTATATCCTGTAAGTTCAGGAACGCTTAACGCTACACGTCCGCAGTTTAGTACATATATCTAAGGTTAGTAGCGTTTTTTTGAAAGGTTAATGTTAGCGCAGTTGCACAGATACACTCACGAAATTATTAACTACATCGTTATACTGAAATTACCGGCAACAAAGTTACTGCGTGAATAATTATACTGCCTGACAGGAATTAAGCATTGCCTTTGACAAACGGTACTGGCCTTACAAAAATGTAAGACGGACGCACTTATCGTAAGACGGATAAATGGCACACTTCCGTTATTTCAGCTATAATATTGTCATAGCTTAAAGGAGGTACAATATGAATTTACTTGAAGTAACGGGACTTAAAAAGGTCTACACACAGCGGCTCGGCGCAAAGCCGAATGTCGCACTGCGAAACGTCAGCTTCTCTGCCGCAAAGGGCGAATATATCGCTATTATGGGCGAAAGCGGCTCCGGCAAGACTACACTGCTCAACATCCTCGCAACGCTTGACAAGGCGACCGCAGGTGTTGTAATGCTCTCGGGAGTTGACATAACAAAGATAAAGGACAGCGACTCTGCGCTTTTCAGACGTGAGCATCTCGGATTTGTGTTTCAGGACTTCAACCTGCTCGATACATTCTCCGTGCGTGACAATATTTTTCTGCCGCTCGTGCTTATGGGCAAAAGCTACGATGAGATGAACTCAAGGCTTCTCCCTCTTGCCGCAAAACTCGGTATAAGCGACCTGCTCGACAGATACCCTTATGAAATATCAGGCGGTCAGAAGCAACGCACCGCTGTCGCCCGTGCGCTTATAACAAACCCCGATATTCTGCTTGCGGACGAGCCTACAGGCGCACTCGATTCAAAAGCGTCGGAGGAGCTTCTCAATCTGTTCGGTGAAATAAACCGTGACGGTCAGACTATCCTTATGGTAACACATTCGGTAAAGGCGGCAAGCAGTGCCTCACGGGTGCTTTTCATAAAGGACGGCGAGGTTTACCACCAGATATATAAGGGCGTTTCCGGAGCGGAAGAATTCTATGCAAAGATAAACGATACGCTGACGGTGCTTGTGGCAGGCGGTGACCGCAGATGAAAACACTGTTCTACCCGAAGCTCGCCGTGAACGGCATGAAGAAAAACAAACGGCTTTATCTGCCTTATATCCTTACCTTAGTTGCAATGGTGATGATGATGTACATCACGGCATACCTTGCAAGGAGCGAAAACATCGCAAACACAAACAGAGGCGTTTACGCACAGTGGTGTCTTTGGCTCGGAATAATCGTAATCAGCATTTTCTCCTTGATTTTTCTTTTCTACAGCTACTTTGTGCTTATCAAAAACCGTGGCAAAGAGTTCGGCTTATACAATATTCTCGGAATGAACAAACGCAACATTGCACGCATACTCCTTTGCGAAAGCCTTTTCACGCTTATCATATCGCTTCTTTGCGGACTTGCCGCAGGAATACTCCTGTCACGCCTCGCTGAGCTGTGTATGTTCAGACTTCTCGGCATTGAACCTGTCGGAAATCTGTCTGTCGATGCAGGCGCAATAGCCATTACCGCCGCAGTATTCACAGCCATTACGATAATTCTTCTGCTGAGCGCCTTTGTCCGCATAGGCAGACTAAGCGCAATCAATCTGCTTCAAAGCGAAAAGCAGGGCGAAAAACCGCCACGGGCAAACTTCGTATTTGCCTTATTCGGCTTGATACTGCTTGCTATCGCTTATTACATCGCCGTCACGACACATGCGGGCATTGAAATTGTCGGGAATTTCTTCCTTGCGGTGCTTCTTGTAATAATCGGCACTTATATGCTCTTTGTCAGCGGCTCGGTCGCACTTTGACGACTGCTGATGAAAAACAAAAGATATTACTACAAAGCAAATCACTTTGTATCCGTTTCCGGAATGACATACCGTATGAAAAGAAACGGCGCAGGACTGGCTTCTGTCTGCATTCTTTCAACTATGGTGCTTGTAATGCTTTCGTCCACGATAAGTCTTTTTTCGGGGATACAGACAAGCACGTTTATCCGCAGCCGTGACATCTCGGTAACGCTCACTTACAACAGCTTTGAAGATAAGACGATACGCAATATTTCCGACCTGTGTGGCACAGCGCTTGACACGGCGAAAAGCAATGATTATAACCCCGTAAACACTCTTTCGTATGATTATCTTGAAGTCGGCGGTTATTTTTCAGATAATACCGTCCACTTAGCCCCAGCGACAGATTCCGCAGATGTCAGCCAATCTGAAATAAAGGATTTTTTCTTCATCACGCTTGAAGACTATAACAAAACGAGCGGCAGGAACGAAACGCTCTCCGACGGCGAAATACTGACGGCAGGCTCCGACAGCACCGACGGCGAAATAATATTAAACGGCAAGAAATATAAGTCACGGGCAGTTCCTATGCCGAAAAATATTTCCTACGGCGAAACGGTTTACAGCGTATTTTTCGTTATTCTCCCCGATAATAACACCCTTTACGATATATTCCTGCTGAACCGTCAGGCTTACGGCGAAAACGCATCGTGGTTAAAGCATTATTTCGGCTTTGACATTGACGGAAGCAACGCCGACAAGCAAGCCCTGTGCGACAGCCTCACTGACATTCTGGCAAAAAGCTCACGGAATATGGAGAATATCTTCCCCTTTGCCGAAAGCAGAACCGAAAACCTTGATGTGATGATAGCGACCTACGGCGGACTTCTCTTTCTCGGAATATTCTTAGGACTTGTCTTTATCTTTGCCACCGTGCTTATAATCTACTATAAGCAGGTTTCGGAGGGCTATGAGGACAGAGAACGCTTTGCAACGATGAGAAGTGTCGGAATGACGGAAAAGGAAATAAAGAAGAGCATAAACTCGCAGGTGCTGACCGTGTTCTTCGCTCCTCTTATCTTTGCAGGCATACACCTTACATTCGCCTTTCCGATAATACTTAAAGCAGTTAAAATGTTCGGCTTTGCCGACAGCACACTTCTTCTTATCGCAAACGTGATATGCTTTGCCGTATTTGCCCTGTTCTACATTTTCGCCTATAAAATAACCTCGGGAATTTACCTGAAGATTATAGGAAGAAAATAAGAGGATTATAACTGATGCCCGCCCTCAACGGACGGGCATTTCAGGCTGTCGATAAACCTTTGTGTTTTCTGAAAATGGGGTCGCAGGGGCGTAGCCCCCGACAGGGTCTAGGGGCGGTAGCCCCAGCAAAATAGCCCCTTCCCACGGGGAAGGGGTTTGGGGTTTCGGCAAGGATGCCGAGATAGAACGCCCAAAGGCTTTGCAGGACGCAAAGCCCACAAAGCGTTCTTATAGGGATAGAGAATTCGCATTATCTTATAAAAAACAGACTTTTTCTACAAGCTGGATGCCCGTCCTCAACGGACGGGCATTTTCTCACCCCAACGTACAATCAAGCACCATCATAACAACAAACCCTGCCGCCGCACCTATCGTTCCTATGTTGCTATGCTCTTTGCCCTGTGCCTCGGGTATAAGCTCTTCTATCACAACATACATCATAGCCCCTGCCGCAAACGACAGCATATACGGCAAAAGCGGAGCGATGAATGAAGCGAGCAGTATCATCACCGCCGCACCTATCGGCTCGACAACTCCCGACAGCACTCCCATCACAAACGCTTTTCCCTTTTTCATTCCCTCGCTTTTAAGCGGCATTGAAACCACCGCTCCTTCGGGAAAGTTCTGTATTGCAATACCCAGTGCCAGTGCAAATGTGCTTGCAAGAGTAACGCTGTCGCCGCCCGTGCCTGTTGACCCGGCTACAGCCGCACCGACAGCCATTCCCTCCGGCACGTTATGGATAGTCACCGCAAGAAGCATCATAGTAGTTTTTGAAAGCCCCGAGCGCATGCCCTCAGGCTTATCGCTGTCAAGATGCAGGTGCGGCACAAAGCTGTCTATTCCAAGCAGGAACAGTATCCCCGCCGCAAAGCCGACCACAGGAGGCACCCAGTTCATTTTCCCGTAGCCCTGTTCGGACAGTTCCATTGACGGTATCAGAAGCGACCATACCGAAGCCGCTATCATTACTCCCGATGCAAAACCAAGCAGCAGCTTCTCCGTCCCAACCCTCACCTTATCACGCATAAGGAACACCATAAGCGAGCCGAGCGTTGTTCCCATAAGCGGTATCATCAGTATCAGAAATATCTCCAATTGCGTCACCTCAATATAAGTTAGTTTAGACTTACCACTTATATTTTACCACAAACAAAAGAAAAAGCCAAGCGTTACACCTGACTTTTCCCGTAATATTTACTTTTTGCGTTTTCTTGCCGTAACTGTGCTTATCATCACCGCAACCGCAACAACAGGGGCAGCTGCCACCGCAAACGGTATATCTCCGCTTGTATTCGGATTTGTCGGTTTATCCGGCTCTACAGGCTGTTCGGGCTTAGCAGGATTTTCCGGCTTTGCAGGCTGTTCCGGCTTTGCAGGTTCTTCCGGCTTTGCAGGTTCTTCCGGCTTTGCAGGCTCTTCCGGCTTCTCCGGTTTATCCGGCTCTTCGGGCTTTTCGGAATCATTTTTTACCGTCACAACAAATTCCGATATATCGCTTATCAGCCTGCCGTTTTCATCTCTCGTTACGCTTACGGCAAAATTCTCGTCACTTACAGCCGTATATCCCTCAGGAATATCAGCCTCGGCTTCATGTTCGCCGTAAGGTGCGTATTCATTGTACTCATAAACTATGTTACTGTTTTCGTCAACGATCTTTACTTTGATTACAGGGAGCTTTTCAACAAGCAGTACGATCTCGCTGTCGGCAGGATACCATTTGCCGTCTATATACACTAGCTTCGTGATAGCGTCATTCCTGCTTTTCAGCTCATACTGATAATGATCATATCCCTCAGGGCAATCAAGGTTATCTATGTTGAATATTGTGTGATAAGCATAAGTTACTATGCCCTCATCCACTACATCTCCGGTGAATGCGTCACAGTAAACAACACGAGTTGTTTTGTCTGAGTTATCAACGGCAGGCGTTACATCGAATATCACATAACTCTTATCAGAAACATACTTGCCGTTTTCTTCTGTGATATTGACGGTCGCCTTGCTTGCTCGTGTGAATACATATCCGAATTTTGCAAGATCCTTCTCGTCATATTCGATTACGTTTTCACCAAGCGTCGTAAACTCTTTCTCATCGGATAAAACAACCGTTGCGTAGTAAGTAAAATATACAGGTACGATAACGCCCTTTACCGTTCTTACCGTGACAGTCGCAATATCGGAAGTAAATTCGCTGTCGGTAGCTTTCTTTCTTACCTCAACCGTATATTCCGTGTCACTGTCAAGCCCCATAATATAGTCGCTGTCGCTTACCCACTTGTCCTGACCTTTTATACGGTATTCATATACTCCGTTTCCGTCAATGCCGATATAATCCGGTCCCGGCTTTGCCTTTACATTTTCGGGAGCGGCAGGTCTTTCAGGCACTTCTATACAAAGCACCTCGCTTGCAAAACCGTTTAAATCAGCTATGCGCTGAAGGTAGATATTCTTTCCGGGTGTGAGCGGTATTGTTTCCTCATCGAGTGCTACCGCATCGCTCATATCAGAAGAATACGAGTATACGAAATTCTTCGAGAATGTGTAAAGAGTAGCTTCCTTGCTATAAGCAAGAGTCTTTACAGCGGGAATAATCGTGTATCTCTTCGGCGTTGTTTCCGTTGCAAGCAGTTCGCCGTTCATATCATAAACGCTTATCTCCTGCTTTGTAAAGTCAGCCACCGAGTCACCGTCTGCAAGTATATTTCCGTCTTTATCCTTTACGGTAAATCTGCTTTCATCATACTGTATCGTTTCCTTGTCCTTATCATAGCCGATATACCGCTTTGTTGCCTTTACGGTATATCCCGAAGCGTCCTTTCCGCTTGCAGACGATTTTATTACTATATCACGGCTTTCGCCGGGGGCTAAAGTGATTTCCTCTGACCACTCATCAGACATAACTCTTTTGCCGTCAACGGTTATTTCATCGCATCCTCTCGGACGTATCGAAATACCGCTCTCGCCGACAGGAAGAGCTATCACGTTCTCATTAGCATAGTCATCGGGCGTTACATATATCTTTTTATCCCCGTAACTTATCGCATACTCCGTAAGCGCTGATTTTGCCTTTGTATATGTACGGCTGACAATGTTTCCACTGCTGCCGTCCGTCTTGCTCCACGCCGAAACAGTGCAGGCTTTTTCAAGAATTATCGGCTTTGTGTAGCGTATCGCCGCACCTCCGTCTATGCTGTACCATATTTCATCCGCTCCGCTTAGTTCCAGCTTGCTTCCGAGTGCAACAGGACCTTCAATTATTGAAAACCTCACATTTTCCGATGCAATCCTGCTCTCCGGCAGAGGATTTGTAAACGCACTAAGACAAAAGCCGGTAGCGCATAATGTATATCCGTCGGTTACATAGGACAGCTCCGACACGTCATTCCAATCCTTGCCGTTTTCACTGTACATTGATACTCTGCCGTCATCGGAATACTTCGGTGAAGAATTGTAAAAGCCGTTAAAATACGTTTCAACCGGCAGCGGATATTCATACTGCGGATTAGTCAGCTTTATCACTATCGAAAAATTCTCTCCGCTTGTCAGTGCGACCGCCTTGTCAAGCTCCACAGTATGATAACCTGGATATTTTTCCGTTCCCGTAAGACCGCTTGAAGCTATACTGCCGCTTACGGGGTTTTCCTTGTCGGTATCGGTATAAACAGTTATCTCATACTGCGTATTTACATCAGTCGTATAGAACGAAACCGCTTCAAGCTGTTCATTGCCCTTTGCTGTGAATATATTCGACATATAGCCGTATTTCTTGGCGTCTTCGTCTTTATAGAACGTATCCGCCGAAGCGTTCAGCGACCACATCTTTCCGACACCGTAATAATTGCTGTAGTTGTCCTTGCTGTCAACGATATATGTTGCCACCGAGCCTATAGTCGGGTCTTCATACGACAGCCAGAAATATCCGCCATCTCCCCAGTCTGCACCCCAGCTGTTCTTTATGAGCCATGCGCCGTCTTTTTCGGGACGTGTGTCATCGCTTGTGCCGAATTTTTCTCTCGAAAAATCATCATCCCATCCGACAACCGAAACCGCATGGTCGGAAACTTTATTCTCGTCATAACAAAAGGAAGTGTAATATTCTTTGTTGTAGTAAGCATCATCACTGCAAAACGAAATCGTCGATGCACCGTATTCGCTTACAAGCTCCTTTATGATATTTTCGGAAACTTCTTTTTCTAAAATATTATCATACCCGTCCGTAATATAGGTATTTGCCGTTGCAAAGTACACATCTGTAAGATGAAAATCGCTTTCACCCGTCAGATGCTCATCGGTATCATCCTTGTCATACGGCAATCTGTAGGAATAAACAGGACCGTTCCACTCCGCCAGCGTAGCCGTTGCAAGGCTCTCAAAACCACCCATATCATAGGGATTATCGAAATCCTCTTTGCTTCTTACCCCGTTGAAGAATTCCCGCATATAATCGTTCTCATATGCGTTCCAGACAAGGTGTTTTTTAGAAAAGGAAATATCGGTAAACTGCGTTATAAGCTGTGACTCTATCGTGCCAAGCGACGCAAACGACCAGCAGGTACCGTACGGCGACTGATTCTCAACCGGCGACACCCTGCCGTAATCCCTCAGGTCATACGATGACGGAAATTTTTTATTTGCCGTCTGTGTAAGCTGTGCGTAGCTTTCGCCAAGATACGACATATCAAGCATAGACGGCGCAGCCCCCACTTCGTTGCCCTCACCGGAATCAATATATCCTATATATTTTTCCGACACCGATGAAAGCATACCGTGACCGTTAACCTTCACAGGCGCAAGCTGTGCCGATGCTGTCATATTAAGCGGCACGCTTCCTGCCGCAAGCGTAGCGGCTGTTATCGCCGCAATAATTCTTTTGAAAAGATTTTTCATATTTCCTCCTTTTTCAGTCTGTTGTTAATTTGTAATACAGTAATTGTAATAATAGTATTATACAGTATTTTTTGTGAAGTTTCAATATATTTTACAAAAAAATCTCCGCAGCCCAAAGCCACGGAGATAAAACCGTCAATATGTAACGCCGTATTACTTGATTACTTCGACCATCATGCCGGGAGCGGCCATTACAGCATTTGATTCGTCTGTATCAATGTGCATAGCGTCTGCAAAATTCTCGCTTACTCTGATAACAACATCACCGAGAATTGCCTTTCTTCCGTCAGAATCAACCTTTACGCTTACAACGTCCTTGTTCTTCACGCCCCACTTTTCAGCGGTTTCGGGAACAAGGTGGATGTGACGCTTTGCAACGATAACGCCCTCGCTGATTTCGATCTCGCCCTCAGGACCTGTTATCTTACAGCCGGGTGTGCCTGCAATATCGCCCGATTCTCTTACGAATATAGGACATCCGATAGAACGTGCGTCTGTAGCGGAAAGCTCAACCTGTGTAGCAGGACGAACAGGACCTAAAATAGATACGTTTGCAAGCGATCTCTTGGGGCCTGTTATAGTAACTCTTTCCTCGCAAGCGAACTGACCGGGCTGAGAAAGATCCTTCTTCTTTGTAAGCTCGTGACCCTTGCCGAACAGTGTTTCGAGAGCCTCCTGCGTAACGTGGATGTGACGTGCGGAGGTTTCCAGTAATACTTCCATTTTTTCCATAATGTTATCCTTCTTTCATGCCAAAGGCAATTTTTACTGTTAACATTATACACCCGTGAAACGAAAATTTCAAGTGTTTCATATAACGAATATCGGGCGGAACAAAAAAGTTATAACAGCGTCCGCTATCCCCAGCAGAAAGCACCCGATACAGCACACCGCAAACCGCTCAAGATATATCTTATAATAGTGCGGAGCCTCGTCACGCCTGCCTTTAAGCACAGCCAGCACACTGTTTGAGCATAACACGGACAGACGGCACTGATAACAGCAGATTACCGTTCCTATAAATGCTGACGGAAGAACAAACACCGCAAAAGCCGGTATCCCGTTTGCCCCGTATATATTCACAAGCGCCGCAAACGTCATTCCCACGCCTATACCCTTGAATGCCGGTATAAGCGCACCCACAGGCTGTCCGACAGCACACAGTCCGGTTAAAAACGGCACTATGCACCATATAAGCGCCGATATGAACGAAGCGGCGGCATTCCCAAAAAATCCGCCGTGTATCCTTCCTTCGAGAAAGCCCTCCAGCATCTCGTCAGGCACGGTCACCGTTGCCTTCCCGTAAAACACCGCCCCGACAACAGCCCCGGCAACCGCCGTTATAAAGAGTATCAGCCCCGCATACTGCCTGTTGTGCCTGCCTTTCACCACTACTTCCGATACGGTTATACCGTCGGCACTCAGCTTCCCGTTTTCCTCCGCCATAACCGCCGTATCCGCATCCTGCCCCTTGCAAACATCATCCCCGCCTGCCGCAGCGTCAGGCTCGTATACCGCATTTCGTTCCTTTAAAAATTCTTCCCTTGTCATAATTTCGTTCATACTGCACGTCCTTTCCTTTCGGGTACTCTACAGTAAATCTATGAGAGGAAAAGAAAATTTATGACCGTTTCGCAATAAAACACAACCGCCATGCCTCAGCACAGCGGTTGATTTCAAGCGATTTAACACAGATAGGTATTTTCCTTACTGCGTTCACGGTTATGATATTTACTATCAGTTCTTCAAATAAAAAGAAATAACCGCCCACAGCTTCCAACTACGACGGTTATTTCTTAGCCAACACGGGAGCGGTCGTCTGTCGTTCCCTCTTTATTTGTATTCTATCACACTTTCAATAAATTGTCAAGGTGCATTCCGATAGCCAAACAACCGCCATGCCTCAGCACAGCGGTTGTTTCCTGTTATCCGTTAAATTTCATATTAATAATATCCGGGATCCGGCAGACCGCTGAGATAATATCTCGGGTTCAGCCTTTCCGAACCGTATCTTACTTCAAAGTGGCAATGACAGCCGTATGCAAGTCCGGTTTCACCTACTGCGGCTATGCACTCGCCCTGATTTACCTCCTGACCTGCACTGACGAATATCTCACTGTTGTGGGCATATACCGTTGTGTATCCGTCGGGATGAAGTATCATCACGGCATTACCGAGTCCGCCGTTGTCCCAGCCTGCGAATATTACAGTACCGCTTGCTCCGGCATATACATCCGTACCGTAAGGTGCGCCTATATCAACGCCTCTGTGTCCGGCATAACCGCCGTCCCACCAGCCCCACTCCCAGAATGTGCCGCCGTCAACAGGCCATATATACTTCTTGCCCGTATCGGCAGAAGCATCTGAATAATGCGATGACTGCGGAGGCAGAGTACCCTGAAGGATTATCTCCGTTACAGGCTCTTTCACTCTTTCGGTTTTCTTTATGGTACGCTTGACCTCTTCGCCGTTTACATAATACACCTTTGCCGTGATTTTGTTCGTACCGGTCTCGCCCTCCTGGTAAACCGTTTCAACGCCCTCATAGCGTGTATCATCGTCCTCATATTTCGTTTCATACGGAACTTCAACGTTGTATGTTTCCGTTCTTGAAATACTTACCGACAGGAAAGGCACCTCCTGCGTTTTAAGCAGCTTTTCACCGGCTCTCAGCACATAGTCCTCGTCCATAATACCGGGATTCAACGCCTCAAGCTCTTCCATGCTTATTCCGAGCTTTGAGCATATTCCCGAATGGCTGTCGCCGTCAACCACAGTGTAATAGGACGCTTCTTCCTTTTTGGAATTTATCAGCTTGATGATCTCATCACTCGACACAATACTGTCCGACAGATAAAGACCGGGAACATACTCTATATCCTTCTCAAAGGCAACGTCCTCGTCCTTTGCATTTGTGCGGTAGCCGTCAAGTATCTTCTGAAGCTCCGCTTCGACCGCTGTATTGTCAACAAGCGCACCGTAGAACTTTCCGCCTATGTACATTCCGTATGCATACTCAATAGGAGTATCGCTCAGCTCAAGCAGCTTGTTTGCAAGCTGATATTTCGTCAGATATTCCTGGTCGCCGAGCATTTCGAGCGAATATCCCGGCTCCATGCTTATCTTCTTCTCGTTGCCGATATATGTGATACGCTCCTGCATTATGCGCTCTGCGTCATTGAACACCTGCTCGCTTTCGACATATCCTACAAACTTTCCGTCAACCGTCAGCTTTATCGCATAGTCCGTACCCGTCGCATATCCGACAACGCTCATAAGAAAAACTATTGCGATGATCGGTGCGGCATAGTTGAACAGCGTTACCGCAAGACCCTGCTTGCCGAATACTGCGTCCTTCGCTATACTTCCGTACAGCTTTGCCGCTTTCTTGTTGTCGCCCTGCTCCTTTGCGGTCCTTATCTGCCTGTTTGTACGCTGAAGCACACGCTTTGACTTTAACAAAGGCGCAAAGAAGAAGCTGCCTATTTCGCAGAACGTCCTCTTTACTGCGTCCCTGAACAGCGCCGTATGCTTCCATATAAACACGGCGGCATAAGCCACATATACAGCAGGCTTTGAAAATACATCGGCTATGATATGACAGAAATACTGCCCTGCCATAACCAGAAAATCAAAGATCCTGTCGGCAACAACCGAAATACCGGTTTTGCCTTTATCTTTTTCTTCGTTGCTTTCTTCATTCCGATTCTCCGACGTATCGTCAACCGCAGGCTTTACATCAGCCTCCTGTGCTTCCTTTTCACTGTCGCTGTCAGGAAGTATAGTTTCCTCAATATCGTCACGATAATCGGGCATCATCAGTTTTCCCATTATCAATCCTTTTCCGTATAAACCAAATCAAACGGGCATACGCCCCAAACAATCAATATATATAATAACCCGCCGTTGTGAACGGCAGGTGATAAATCAACGCTTTTTCCGTTAAAAGCAGGAACGGGCATAATGCCCGCTCCACACCTTTAAGGTTGCTTTTCCTTCCGTCATGAAAGACAGCAAATCTTTTCCGTCACCGCCATTATAACATAAAAGATTACAAACCCGCAACAATTTGTAACTATTTTGTTACCGTTTTGTAACCATTTCGCCCTTTTGTACAAAAATACATCTACTTTCGCTTTTGTAACAGTGCATTTTTAACAGACTTATTTTATTGTGATTTTACATAAACGATACACATTAATTTGTGCAACCCTTACAAATATTTTTGGGCAATTTCAGTATCTGTTGACACGCTCAACGCATTTGTGCTAAAATATAGATGTGAAATTATGCTTACCGTTAAGTTCAGGCGAAAGGCAGGTGATACCCATGAACACGAACGAAGAAAATAAAACCGAAGACCGTGAAAGCGGGATTCAGACATACGACAGGAAAAAGAAGTCTCACGGCAATTTTCTTAAAATCGGCTGTGCGTCATGCGGTTTTGTCGCCGTAGTCGCTCTTTGCGTTCTGTCAAGCCGTTACTCATGGTTCGGAGTCAAAGCCGATGACGAGGGTATCAGCTACAACAACGGTTCAGAGTTATCATATTCCACTACTGCGCCTGTCGAGGAACAAAAGGTTCCCACCAAAGCCAACAAGCATAACGAGGCACAGGAAACCACCGTTGCAACATCGACAACTACATCGGCAACCACAACAGCAAAAACCACCCGGACCACAGTGGCGACAACCAAAGCTACAACCGCCGCACCAAAGCCTGCATGGACAGAAAAGAAGTGTAGCGGCACAATGTACATAAACATTTCAAGCTGTTCCGCAAGAAAAGAGGGCTTACAAGGCGCTGAGGTCGTTTCCTATAAATATTACGGAGATGCGGTAAATATCGCCGCACTGACAGACACCGGCTACTATAAGCTTGATGACGGCACATATATCCACAGCGACTATCTTTCCGAAAGCAAGCCTGTCGCAACTACCGTTCCTGCAACAGCAAAACCCACCGTGCAGGATAATGCAACTCCCGCACCGGTAATAACCGACAGTCCCGTAAACTGCTCCGCAGAAGAGGCGGAGGTTTTCCGTATCGTGAATGAGATCCGTGTTTCCTACGGACTTAAGCCTTATAAGTGGGATACAAACGCATACAAGGCGGCGAAGGCACGTTGCAGTGAAATTGAGCAGAAGTTCAGCCATCTGCGGCCTGACGGCTCAAACTTCAAAACCATATACGGCTACAGTGATGATGAACTATGGTATAAGTTCTGCTCCGTCGGAGAAAATCTCGGCTCAGGTCAGCCCACCGCACAGAGAGTAGTCGACAGCTGGATGGCCTCCACCAAGGGTCACCGTGAAAATATTCTCAATCCCGATTTTGAAAATCTCGCCGTAGCATTCGGCACATATAACGATGCTTATAAGTATTACTGGGTACAGGAATTCACGACCTACAGATAAGCATAATAGCACTTTTTAAAAGCACAAACGCACAGGCTGTTCGCCTGTGCGTTATTTTTATGCTATATTTTCGTAATGTCCTCCGCTCTTACCGCTGCAGTGACCTGCCCGCCCTGACCGATAACGATATAGTCCTCTCTGTCACCCGAGCCTGCCTGCATAACCTCGTATACATTTGTGTACACAAACAGTGCAAGCGAACCACCGTTATACGTCTTTGCGCCGTAATTCACCTTGACTTTATCGCCTACAGCAAATTTCTGCGTTATCTCGTCACTTTCCGCCTTGTACAGATTCTCTGTATAAAGCCAGCCGGTAGGCACCGAGCCGATGCCTATAAGCGTTTCCTTACCGCTTGCCGACACCTGCTGAACGGTATAGACCGTATCATACACATAAGAATACGGCTCAACCCCGTTCGTAAACCTTGCGCCACGCTTCACCCTCACGCTGTCGCCCTTTTTAAACAGATTCACGGGCTTTTCGGGCTTATCACCGCAGTTTTCCTTATACCATTTAGCCGTTATCGCAGGATAATCTACAAAGCAAATATCCCCGTCAACGTCCTTGCCTGCGATATTGTCAATACCCCACTGCCACATTTTCTGCCCGTAATCGTATCTGCTTGCATAATCCGGGCTTTCTGTCCAGTGTGCAAGCCATATATCACGCTTTCCTACAATACGTTCCTTCTGATAGTAGCTTTCAAGCCACGCAGGATTTGCATACACTCCCGACGGAAGCCCTGCCTTGTTCAGCCTGTCGCAGAACTCAAGCGCCATATCGGTTCTTTCCTTGCTTGTGAGGTTGTCGATCTGACGCTGTTCCTCCATGTCGCAGAACACGGGATATGACGGCTTTTCATCGCCTATCGTCTTGATGCACGCATTTATCTGCCTGTCAAGCTCCTGACTGTCAGTCGCCGTAATATACCAGTAACAGCCGAAGTCTATTCCGAGCTTTCTGCACTGCTCGATATTGCGACTGAAATAAGTGTCCTCGTCCCTGCCTATGCCGGCACGGATAATTACAAACTTCACGCCTGCCGACACAGCCGCCGTAAAATCGAACTGCTCCTGCGCCCTGCTGATGTCAATGCCCTTTGTTCTCACTGTCGTCCTCCCCGCTTTTACTTTTTATCTGCCTTAGTACATTCTTTATTTTCTGTGGCACCGGCAGTCCCAGTGCCGATGCGTTTTCGACAATGCTGATTCCCTCGTTAGCGATATAGAAAAGCATTACCGCCGTCATAGCGACAGGCACACCGCCAAGCACATAGGTGTCTGCGATATGACCTACCGACAGGAACACAAGTATCAGCAGCTTTTTTGCTATCCCCTTGAAGCCTACCGCACTTGACAGCTTCTTCTCCGCTATCGCCACAAGCACACCGCTCACATAGTCCAGAATCATAAAAGCGATAAGCGCACGGAACAAGCCGTTTACCTCGCCGTACATAAATCCCAGCACCGCCCCGACAGCACCTGCTATGCTGTCAATAATTATCTGTATCCTGCTCATATTTCCCCCTCCTTTGCTTTGACTTTTTTACTTTTTGGTCATCCCCTGATTTAACCACCAGAAGCTCTGAGAATGAGGAGGCGTAGCTCCGCCGCCTGTTGCGGTTCTTCTTATAAGTTCGTCATCGGGCATACCCATTTTCTTAAACGTTGACGGCCTGATCTCCGGATGTATATCATACAGCAGTTCAAGATACGTTGTACCCCTTGTGTCACCGGGTATCTCCATCTGCTCCACCCAGTCAAAGAAGCCCTCCTTATCACCGTAAAGCTGATAAAGCGCCTCGATATACTCTTCATCCGTATAGATTTTATCCCCGTACTTGCTGATAAAATCATAAGCGTCAACCGGCGAAAATTTCGTACTGTCGGTTTCCTCATTCTCCACAGCGTCTTTCAGCGAGCTGTTCAGTTTTATCTGATAATTGCGGTCGCTGTCATACACCTTCTGAGCATAATCCCTGTCATTTTCGCTTACCCTACGGTTATAGTCCCTGTCGTTTTCGTTTACCCTACGGTCATAATCCCTGTCGTTTTCATATACCCTGCGGTTATAATCCCTGTCGTTCTCGTAATTATTACGTTCAAACTGTGCCTGCAAATTACGCTGTGCCAGAGCGTCCTTACTTTTATTATATTCAAAATCCCTGTTTGTGTTATAATCGTCAACGCTGTCACGGTATCTTCCGTAGTCCGACTTCTCAAGCCCTATAAGCGTATTGAGCCGCTTATATGCACTTTCCTCATCGTCCTTGTAGCGTTCATACGCCCTCTGTTCAAGTTCGGGGATTTTATCGCTGAGTTTTGACATATAGCTGTTATATGCCTGCTGACCTGCCGTAACCGCATAGCTGTTGCCGTATCCGCCCGTAAGCGATGCCGCATTTCCCATTGTGTCACGCATAGCCGTTCTGCCCGATTTTTCATAGCTGTTCTTATACTGTGAGAACAGCTTGTCCTTATCTGCGTCATAGCTGAAATTCTTCTTTTCCATAACCTTTGCAAGATTGTTTTTCAGTGCGTCACCGTATCTGCTCTTATATACCGGAGCGCTGTCCTTATCCTTGTTTTTCTGTTTTTCGCTCATATAACCTCCTCGTATATTTCCATATTATCCGCCTCGTTCATCTTTGCCTCATACTCATCAATCGCTGTATCAAACCTCGCAATATCCTCCGCCGTTATCCTGTCACGGCTGTAATGATTGCCAAGCTGCATAGCCGCCCAAGCCCTGTCAAAGCTGCCGCTCTTAACGCCGTTCACAGCGACCTCGACTATCCACTTTCCAAAATCAAGCATTATACCTCACCTCCCGATACCGCCATAGCCTCAAGTGCCGCCACTCTTGCTTCAAGGCTTGCGATACGCTCCGTGTCCTCTTCGGCCGCAGGCGACCAGTCCGTAGCCTTAGTGCCTTTTTCGAGCATGATATTGCAAGCCTCAATCATGCCGTTTTTATCAAGCGCAAGCGCCACGCATTCGAGTTTTGCTATGTCGCTGTCATTTATCGTCCACGTTTTTTTATAGTAGAGCCACTTGTCTTTAACAGTATCGACCCCCACCGTCAGCGACAGGGCATACAGCTTTTTATCATCTGCCGAGCGAAATCGTGCCATTACATACCCGCTTGCGTCAAGCCCGACATCGCTTCTGACCTTTATCCACGCCGACAGAGTGTAGCTTGTGCCGACATTGAAATCCGTCAGAAAGTGCCGCTTGCTTAAGCCGAAATATCTTGCATTTCCGGAATACCCAGTTCTTGAAACCGCAAGACTGTTACCCGATATTCCGCCCCCGACATTTACGACCGTGTTACCGCTCCAGCCGTCTTTGATGTTCCCCGTGCTGTCATACAGCAGATTTCTGCCACCAATCTCGATAGCATTCACCGCCGCAGTAATATCTGCCGCTGTCGCCGCTCCGACCTCGCTTGCCGTATATACAGGCTTATTCTCGGTTTTCGTCCATTCGGGCATATCCGTAATATCCGACATATTATGTGTATGATTCTTCTCTGCCGCTCCTACTTCCTCCGCCGTATACGCAGGCTTGCTTTCAGCTTTTGCCCAGTCCGCTATATCCGAGTTTTTCAGGTACGCCGACAGATTCACCGATATTGTACCGCTGTCCGATACATTAATGTTATCGCCAATCATCACCCCACCGAGCGTGTCGGCAGTTGCAGAGGAAAGCACATAGCTAACACCCCCGTCAGCTGTAAACTTTCCCGAAATATGAAGATTACCATCACTGTCAAGCGTTAAGGCATCCCTCAGATTCTTGCTGTCCGCCCCGTTACCGACCGCAAGTAAAATACTCGTGCTGTCGCTCGTCCAGTTGTTTCCGAATCTGGCTGCACCGTGTATTTCGGCGCCTAAATAATCCCATCCGGGACTATTTGCTGTCAGATTTCCAGCAAGTTTCAGATTACCGCTATAGTCAAGCGTCAGTGCATCGCTTCTCCACTCATTGCTACCGCTTCCCCAGCCGTTACCGACAACAAGTGCCACATCTTCAGCCTTTTTGTTATACCTTCCGAGTGCAAAGACCTCCATCCCCGCAATTGTGTGAGCTCCCGATGCGTGCGAATGCTCTCCCCGTGCTATAGTATGATACCCCTCTGCGTGTGAGTTGCTTCCGCTTGCGATACAGCCTGTGTTTTCAGCATGAGAACAATTTCCCGAAGCGGTCGTTCCACTGCCTTCTGCATGACAGGATAGATCGGATGCTACAGTGTTGCTCCCTTCCGCATGGCTGTACGGAGCGTTAGCCGTAGTCTTATACCCTTCGGCATGAGAATAGTACGCTGATGCAACATTGTTTTCATAGTCGTTGAACACCTCGCAGTTTTTATCTGTGTTGGTGAACTGCCCCACTTCATCCGCAATCGTACTGTAAATAAGCTGTTTTTCCTCTTCGCCGTCAGATTTCTGCGCAATATTCTCATCTATACCGTTAAGACAGAATTTTATCCTTTCGGTAAGTAGTGACAGATAATCCTCAACCGCATTTATCCGCCCTTTGTCCTCCGCAGATTTATCGGGAGCAAAGCTTATATTCAGATTATCCACTTATTTCACTTCCCTTTTCACTGTCAAGATATATGCCGTACAGCGCCACACAAGCGTCACCGCTTACTTCACCGCATATCTTTATTCTTATCTTTCTGCTTCTGAGCGGTATTACCGGAGCGACAGCTATTTCTTCGCCATTCCCCTTTTCACCCCAAAGCTCATATACCTTCCTCCATTCTCCGCCGTCAGTGCTTATATATGCCGACAGTTCAAGTGTTTCGCCGTCCTGCTTCTTGTGATACAGTGACATTCTCAGCTTTTTATATATTCTGAATATGCTTCCCCTGCCAAGCTCGCCGCTGACCGCAGAAAATTCGCTCCTGTCACTGTCCGTATAACCGCTGTCGTTTCCGACAAGCGTTACAAGTCTCATCTTTTTATTGCTGTCACGGGTAACGGCATACAGCCTGCCGTTTATCTCGTGCGCCGAGATTACATCCGCAAGCCGCCTTGTGTACCACGCCGAGTAACGCTTGTCATAATAATACACCGTTTTGTCAGCCGCACACATAACGACATATCTTCCGTTTGCCGTCATCACCGCCGTATCAGTAATATCATCACCCAGCTTTGCGTCGATCCTCACCGATGCAGAGCCGTTAAAGCTGAATATCCCCTCAGGTGCCTTATAATAAAGCAGTCCGTCCGATATGCACAGCGAACCGTCGCTGCCCTTCTGAACGCCTCTCAGCTTTACAGTGCTTAGCGTAAAGTTTGACGCTCTTGTGCCATAGACAATATGGACGACATTTTCCTTAAAGAACAGTACGCCACCCCCGTACACGCATATTCCGGTGAAATCCCCGTCAGACCCTACCGTTGCCGCCCATGCGTCAGTTGAGATGCCGTCATAGCTTCCCCACTCCGTAGCACTTCCGAGCTTTGAACAGTATATTTCACGATTTGCCGATGAACACCCCCACAGCCTGTTGTTATACTCTGTTATAAAATCCATCTTCGGTATCGGACAGCTTATGACCGCATTCTTTATACTAGGCACTCTGAATTTGTCCATCTTCCGCTTTTCCGTATAGAAATAGTGGGTATCGCTGTACGCACTCGTGTCGAAATTGATCGACACGCAACCGCTCTTGCTGTAGCTTTCCTTTCCAACCGAGCTTATCAATGCAGACAGATAGTGTTTCTTTCCGCCGTATTCATAATCTATCCTGACCATATCGCCAACGCTGTAGCTTGACAGTGCTACGCTTTCCTCCGGCACATCAAGATACAACAGCTTGTATATAGAAACCGTAGGCCGTGTCTGATTCTGGTTATATTCAAGCAGTGTGCCTGAAAGCGCCGGCTTCGCAGTATACCGCACGCTTACAGGCGTGTCTGCGGTATTTACAAGCACCTCGTCCGGCATTATCAGTATGTATGCTCCAAGTGACACAAGCTGTTTTTCCCCTGCACAGAGATTCACCGCCGTTTTCACTCCCGAAATATATATACCGTCCGCCTTTGTGTATACTATCTCTCCGTTTTTTATGATATACCCCGTTATACCGTCAGCCAACGCCTTGTACGAAAACGGCTTTACCGTTTTAAGCGCAGGAAAAGCGGTAAAATCCATACCGTACAGCTCCTGCCAGCATCCAAGCGGCGTACCGTTCGAGCGATCGATACCGCCGAACTTTACGGCACTTTCCGTACCACCCGTTATTTCTCTTACCGCCAAGTTCTTCCTCCTATCCCGTAATTTCGGTTCTCACGCACGAAATATGCCTGCTGTTCCAGAAACGACAGCAGCTTTCATATAAAGCCTCAAACAGAGCGTTGTCATTGGCATATCTCTCATACTCCGCATGGTAAAAATCTATCAGCGAGCAAAGATAAAGAATGTATATCTCATCGTGCGGAGCCTTTATGAAAAGCTCCGTTGTGTCATCGCTCGTGATCTTTTCCGTTTCGGTAAATCCGATTCCCTCATGCTCGTGCGTAACATACAGATCCTCATATATCCTGCTTTCAAGCTCATAAAGCCACCTTCTCTTGTCCTCTGCGGCAATCTCATTCGGTCGCAGTGCGTCAACCGTTTCAATGACTTCCTTTACCGTCATCACTTGCCCTCCTGCACTATCAGCGACTGCTTCCAGCCTTCATCACGGTAGTACTCCGCTCTCTTTCTCTGAAGCTCAGCTCTGTCCAGTTCCTTTTTTATGAACAACGGCACCATCACCGTTTCACCTCTGCGTATAAGATAATTGTTGCAGTTCACCGATACAAACACATCCGAGTTGTACTTGTCGTTGTCCTTGAACAGCCTTACCGCCACAAGTTCAGTTAAATTTTCTTTCATATATTTCTCCTTTACAATATTATTCCCCTTACCCTCCCGCACTGCCGTTGCTGTCACCACGCCTTGCAGTGACCCTGTGCCACTTATTCCGGTTGTCCTTTACCGGCTTTAATTTGCGCTCGTCTTTTCCGAATAAACAGGAGAACAGCTTTCTATTCTCACCATATACTCGTCTGTAAGTATCTCGGCTGTGCGTACCGCCTTCCAGCCCACGCTCGCTCTCTGGTTCAGAGGATCGTCACCGTAGCCGAGCTGCTTTACTATGTGCTGAAGACCGCCGCCGGCAACGTCCGTCACCGCATAAGCGTGCGCTCCTATAACCAGAGTAGAGAACACCGCAAGCGCCTTCTTCTCATAATATGTCGAGGCTGTGACCTGTCCGCCTGCCGTAACGCTTGCCTTCTGATAGCTGTCGCCCGACTTTGTATAATAGTCCTTTCCCTCAAGGAAATTTGCGTCGGAGGTCAGCTGATAGAACTGCGGACAGCTTTCATCGGCAAATATCTTCGCCTCCGTGCTTTTTACAAATCTCACATTGCCGAGCGAGCCTATCTCCCCCTTGAATATGCTTTCAGGGTCGGCATACTTATGCACATCGACCCACTCCGCACTTCTCATAAGGTCATATGCGGCATAAGGGTGTATTATCGCAACATAGCTCTCCCCGTCTATTCCGTCTGCATTCATGCTCTCAAGCTGTGCGGCGGCACGGAATACCGTATCCACCGATAAAACGCAGTCCTTGCCGAGCTCATCTCTTGACAGCACCTCGCCCCCGTCCTTGCCGCAGGCATATATAACATTCGTTCCTGCGTTAACTATCTCTCTTGTTATCGTGTCAAGCGTTCTTCCCGACTGACTGCCGAGCAGCTTTGTTGACTGCACTACATTGTTGTCGATTGCGGTAAGCTCCAGCATATCCGACAGCTTGATATAGTCGCCGTACTGATTCACCGTTGCCGTCTTAGCTGTTACCGACAGCATATTTCCTGCAGGTGTAACACCCTCGACAAGCGGCGTTGTCGCCTTTGCAAGCGAGCTGTACTTTCTCAGTTCTATCGTCTTGCCGTTATTCTTGGGTATCGGATACTTGTCTGCAAAGCGGTCATGCACCAGCTTAGGCTCTGCCATATCTATCAGCGTGTTCTCATAGAACGTTTTCATCTCGGCGGACAGACTTGCCTGTCCTGTTGTCTGTACATCGAACAGATTTAATTTAACTTCTCTCATCTTCATATAGATTTCCTTTCCCGACGGCCGATACCGTCATCTTTCTATTTTCTTATCGTTTCTTCTTATCGTTTTTTCTGCCGCAAAACTTTTCCCCGTGCGGCTGCGGCTTTTTTAAATTCCCGCCTGCCCTCCCGTTGCAATATTCATATCTCACCCCCTTCCTTCTCATTCATAAACGATTAAAGCACCACTCTTTCCCCTCTCTCCGTCCGTCTGATAAGTTCCTTCCGCTCATTTTTAGACAGGCTTTTCTCGCTTTTCGTAACCTCTCCCGCAGGTGACAGTGCACCTTCCTTCATTCTGCCGCTTTTACAGAACGCACCGCTTCTCATAAGTTCAGATGCCGCATATTCCATTGCGGCGGTAAAAAGTTCGTCCTTATGCACGATAAGATAAGCCTCCTCAAGCCCCACGCCCTTATAGCACAGCGAAAAGAATCTTCTGTCACTCATTTCTTTTGCAAGGTCAAACTGAGGATACATCTGCTTTACCTCCTCGCTTTCCTTTTGCCACCGCTCCAGCCTGTACTCCATATCGTTTCTTCTGCAACGCTCGAAGTTCCTCTCGGATACCGCATTTTCTATTCCGTCATAGTCGCATTTATCCGCTCCGCAAAACTGCGCCACAAGGTCCAATATCTGCTCTGCCCTTGCCGCCCTCTCACGCTTTGACTTAAGCACCGCCTGCCTGAAAAGCTCCGCCTTATCCTCGTTTTGCTCTCCCTCGGCTTTATCCGGTTTATTGTTTTCAGGTAGGCTTTCTTCACTCTTTTGCACCTTTACTTCTTCGCTTGTTTCAGCGTTTTCTATACCGCCTTCTGTCGCCTGCACATTCTCTGTCGCTTCCATATTTACCTCTCACTTCTGTAGCAGGATACATATTCCGGATAGTTTTCCTCCAGCATATCAAACCCCTTGCATATCCCGTCAACCGCCGTGTTCAGTCCGTCATCGTCCGTCACATAGCTTATGACCGCCTGACCGCTTCTCAGCGTAACGTCAATAATATCGGTATCCCCCGTGTCCTCGCTGTCAAAAACATTCTGCGCTATCGTCTGTGCAAGCGTTGTCATTGCCGCACATACAAGCGTAGCCTCTGTCGATCCGCTGTTTTCATTCGCACAGTGTCCCGTGATATAAATATCCCTGCCAAGACCCGACTTGTCTATTCTTACTCTTGTCATACATTCACCTCGTTCATTCCTGCGTTATCCCTTATTACACGCTCAATTTCTTCTTTTCCCTCAAAGTCCATCATCGCAAGACAGCCCAGTGCCTGCACCGCCGTTTCCGGATTGAAAAATCCCAGCTGAAAAAGCTGCTTTGCAAGCTCATTCTGCGATGCTTTGGAAAACGGCGATTTCTTCGATGCCGTACATACTATATCAAAGACAGGCTTCTTTGTCCCAAGCTGCACCCCGAAAAGCTCCCTGCTCTGCTCCTTTATGGCTGAGTTGTCAAAAGCGTCATATCCCCCGGTTATCCTGAAGCTCCTCGGCGTATCATAGAACTGCCTTATCAGTTCTATTATAAGATAGCACACCTGCTGGAACGCAAAATACGTTCCCTTTATCATATCTCTCGACAGCTTGCTTCCTGCCTCCTGTAAAGCCGCAATGGCGCTTGCCGCCGTAACGCCGTTTGAAACCGACCCCTGAGAAAAATCCCTGTTTCCGCTCGTTTCCTTCAGTTCATCTATTTTTAAACTCAGTGCATTCATCACCGAGTTGTCCAGCGGCTCTGCCTTAATTTCCCTTATATCCTCATCGCCGAGATTTCCCGCAACGTGAACGAACCTGTTTTTTAAGTCGGCAAATTCGGCTTCGTTCACCGCACTGTTCTGTCGGATAAAATATCTCTTTCTGCTCATCATCACCGTGTGCTCAAGAACGACCTGTGACAGCTTATCTATATACATCTGTGCGTCACGCATAACATCTATGTAGCCGAATCCGCACGGCGTTCCCTCCTGCACAAACAGCGTATCCATAACAAAGGGATAACGGCTGTGTTTATAGAATCCGTCGGCACAGCTTTCATCGTCCTCGCTCGAATATATCACCCTGTCGCCGCAGAATTTACAGTAACAGAGTTGTTTTCTGCCGTTTATCGTTTTCTTGTAGTACCAGTCGACGACTTCGACCTTCGCACTGTCGTCCGTCTTATCCTCCGTTTTGTACTTTTCCACGTTTTCAGTACCGCCCGCAACGCTTTCGGTATCTTCCCCCAAAAGTTCAGGGTACATCAGATTCAGCCGCTCACGGTCAACAAGCGTCACATAGAAAAGGTTTGCGCTCTCCTCAATATCCTTTATGCCCGGCTCCCAGAACAGATTCAGAATATCTGCGTTTCTTATCGCTATATCCCCCATACCGCCGTCAGCGTCAGGGTCCCATACAACAGCCGTACACATACTGCCGTTCTTGAGCTTGTACCACCAGCCGTCGCTGTACAGCTTTTCGTAGCCACAGCGTTCAAGTATCGCAGGAAGTATCAGCGATAACTGCTTTGCGACCTCCTCGTCGCTTTTTTCTCTCGGAAGCACCGCAGGCTCAGGTATATTGTCCATAGCGTCAGCGTGCTTATTTGCCAACGAGTTGAACAGCCACGCCGATGCCGGCATAGGCCTTGTATCGTCCTTGTCATAGCCTATTTCGCCCCAGTGCCTTAATTTCCACCACTGCTCGTTTGACACGATTCTCTTGTCGAGTACCGCCTTCCCCTCCTTATACTTTGCAAGCGTCTGCCTTGCCTTACGCACCTGCTCCTTACCGATTTTCTTCATATTTCTCCTTTCATAATCACATCATATAGAACGATTCCGCCCTTTCGGGCTTTCTCTGTTCGAGAGGATCGTCACCTGCAGGGATCTCACCACGCTTTACCGGTGCGGCGATAGGATGCTCCATAAGGACATACCTGCATTCGTCATATATGTGATCCTCCATCGTTGTGTCAATATCCTCCACATTCTTTTCGTCATACATAAGCGCAGGAATAGTCCTGATAAACTCTCTGCAGGTGTTGAAGCAATAGAACATCGCCTCCCCGTCACTGTTGAACGCCAGCCTGTTGTGGTACTGCATCTTACCCGATATTCTTGCGTTATCCCCCGGCGACCAGATTATAAAGTAAGGCGACCGTGCCATAAGGTCTGCGACGCTTTCCCCACGGCTTTTATCGAATATTGAAGGATCTGCGACCCCGTACACATTTCTCCCTCTTATATTCGGATCGTCACGCTCTATTTTTCTGATATTCTCTGCAATTGCTGACGGCTCAAGCCTTATGCCCTCATTTGCCTTATCCGTACAGCCGTAGTATTCCCTTATCCTGTAGATGCACCCTTTGGTATCCACCGCATACCACCCTACCGAAAACGGCCTTGTATACCCGAAATCAAATCCCCTAACTATCTCCCAGTGGCGAGGTATCTCAAACGGCGCTATGACGTGCGTCCATCTTCTGTCGCAATAATGCTCCGGGTCATCTCTCCATTCGGTGAAAACCTGCCCCGTAAAGCTGTTCCAATCCCCGTACAGAAGCGCCTTTCTCTCGGCGGTCGGAAGCATAGACAGGCTTGCAAGATATTCCGGATCGTTTCGCAACAGTTCCTTATTGTCAAATACGCTCGCCGGGATGAACACTCTCGATTTTCTTATGATTATCTCCGCCCCGTCGGGCTTTTTCACCTTATGTTCTTCTATTATCGGTTTCATCGGCTCGCCTGCCGTTATAAACCTTTGCTTTACCCACGAATGACCCGGTCCGCCCGGATTCGCCGTGGCTCTGATGTACACCCTCGTGCCTTTTCCGCCCGGCCTGTTTCTCGAAAACATATAACTGTATTCGTCAAAGGAAAACTGCGTCAGTTCATCGAACCCCACAAAGTCATAATGCTTGCCCTGATAGTTAAGCCTGTCTTTCTTATGCTGCATCGCCCCGAAATAGATTTTAGCCCCGGACGGAAAGCTCCAGCAGTGCTTGGTCTTGTTGTACCTTGCCGCAGGATATGCACCTTTATAAAGCGTCTGCGACCTGTCCTCAAGCTCCGTCAGCTGCGGATACGTTTTTCTGAAAATTATCCCCCTGTAGCAAGCCTTATCCGCCTGCCTGAGCGCCTCCGCTAAAAGTGCGTCAGACTTACCTCCGCCGGCGGCACCCCCGTACAAAGCCTCATACTCTCCCCTTTGCATAAACTCCGCCTGCCTTTCCTGCGGCGACCATACCACCCTCCTTCCGCCTTTTACATCGTTATCTTTCATCTCAGCAACACCTCCCGTTTTTCTGTAAATCCACCGCCATCCCACCTGCCCACCATCCCCACACCCGCCCCACCACACTTGCCTTATGAACGCTCCGCCTGTTTCGCATCCGCACTATCCCTCTCACTTTTCGTAGGGCGAGCGTATGTGTGTGCTTATACGGTTTCGCATCTGCACTATCCCACTCTCTTTTCGTAGGGGAGTGGGCTTGCCCCTCCCGTTGCATCAAACCTTGCCATCCCCACAGCCATTTTAAAAGAACATCCATCCCTCGCCCATCACCACCACCCTTGCCATATAACCGCTCTGCCGGTTCCCCATCCCCCTCATCAGAACTCACCCTCATTCTCCGTTCTCGCCTCGGGTATCACCACAACTCCTCCTTCGTTTTCCTCATCGTCAACCACGCCGCCGTCCCACTCGTAACCGCATCTGTTCTTCAGCCAGAAGATTTGCGCCGTTGTGCTTGGCATCACCTGCTTTTCAACCGTTTTGACAACTCCCAGCTTCCCGTCCTTTCCGACCTGCCTTGTGATCTCCGTCTGCGTGTATCCTATCGCACGCTTCAGCAATGCCTCCTCGACCTGCTTTTTTCTCTCCTCGTCGCCGTCTTGTCCGTCACTTTGATATAATCTCCTTATTTCATCGTGCGTCAGCTTCCAGTTTCTCAGCGTTGTGCGATGTATGCCGAGCAATTCTGCCGTCTGCACATCGCTGTACCCAAGCTCGATACAGTGACTGATTTTATCAAGAATTTCCTGCGTGATTTCTATGCCCCTTCTTCTTTCCGTGTATATTCACCCCCTTCCCGACCCGTTTTTTGCCTTGATTATAACAGTTCGTCATAATCGTACCCGTCGTCGCTCCACTCTCCGCAATACTCCACATCGTACCCGCAGGCAGGACAGCTCCGCTCGGTTTCATATGCAGCCATTCCCTGATATTCTCCACGGTACTGAAGCGTCCGTGTCAACTCATTGCTGTCATACGTTCCTCCGCATCTTAAGCATCTGTACATATATCCCCTCCGTTTTTCTGATTTTTCTTCATTTTCGAAATCGTGTACGTTTTTTAGTACACAAAATACGCTATAATAGCCTTTAAAGGAATTATCAAGCGTATCAAAAATGATAACCGTGAAAGCTGTTGCAACTTTCCGTTGTCATAATGATAGCACACGCAGGACCATTTGTCAACTGTTTGTAGCGCGATTTCTTCATTTTCGTTGAACTGCAACAATCTTTGACAACACTTTGTTTCTTTTATTGACAATTCAACACAATGTTGTTATAATTATTTCAGACAACAGAACGTCAATACGAAAGGATGAACCTTAAATGAGCAAAAACTCCGGCACAGTTTCAGGCGCATTTTCCGAAAGGATAAAACAGCTTCGTAAAGCAAAAGGTGCGTCGCAGGCGCAGGTAGCCGAATATCTCGGCGTGACCAAGCAGGCATACAGCCTTTACGAAACAGGAAAGCGTGAGCCGCCGTTCGCCACGTTATTGAAAATAGCCGAATATTTCGGTACAGACACAGACACACTTCTTATGAGCGGCGATACCGCAAGAGTATCCGACCCTCGCCTTAAATTCGCACTTTTCGGTGAAACCGAAATAGACGACGATGTACTCGACGATGTAAAACGTCTTGCTATGCTCCAGCTTGAGCTTCGCCGCAGCAAAGAAAAGGACGGAAAGAAGTAAACCGATGCAATGCTCTGAAGGGAGGGCAATGATAATTGGAACAGCTTATAAAAACCGCACAGGATAACGATATACTTATTGTAGATATGCGTATGAAGGGCAAACAGGGCGCTATGAGCCAATGCACCGACGGTATGTGCATTATCGCCATAGACCCTCATAAAGTGAAAAGTATAGCCGACCGAAAAGAAAAAACCGTTCACGAGCTCGGACACTGCATGACCGGTGCCTTCTATGACGCAACCTGCCCCGTCATCCCCCGTGGCAGATGTGAACACCGTGCTACAGCGTGGGCTGTGACCCACACGTTCACCAGAAGAACGCTTATAAAAGCGATCAGAAGCGGCCTTACAGAGCTTTGGCAATTAGCCGATCACTTCAACGTGACCGAGCATTTTATGAAAGATGCCCTGACCTACTACGAGCTTTACAACGGCGAATAAGCATAACAAAAAGCTCCCTTATGCGTTTTTTCGCATAAGGGAGCTTTCGCTCTATAACCGTTATATAATTACAACACTCGAGAAAAATCTCCGGATATATTTATGAAACTGACTTTTCCGCTTCTTTTTCACCCGTTGATTATACTTTCAAGAATTTTTGAAGGAGCATAATAATCCGTTGTGTCGTTTCCCGACATTGTGATGATTTCCGCAAACGGTTCAATTTTAATGCCGATATTTTTGGCAAGATCGTGAACAGTGCTGTCGCTGTCGGCTGAATCTGATTTTCCGCAAATAATATATAGCCCCCTGACAATATCTTTGGAATTGAGCGTACTGATAGAAAACAAATATTTATACACCAGTTCCTGAAGCTGTTGCCGTCTGATCATATCCGTCGTACTGAATTTAGCATCCAGTATCAGATATTGCGATATACCTTTGCTTTCTGTTTTTATAATATAATCCGGAGTATAGATATAACCTTTGTCGGCCGTATCGTTTTTAACAGTTGTAGAAGTGTTCCGGAACAAGCCTATCTCATTTTCCGCTAAATCATTTCCGCTGATAACAGGCTGAAAATAAACGGTCAGTCGTATTTCATTATTCTGAAAAACAAATGTATTGTTGTATTTTGTGTTTAAATTGAATTTGCTCTTTGTCATGTAATGAGCATTGTATGAATTCTGTATTTTGAAATCGTAAGCCGATTTTATATACGTCAACATCTTGACAAGGCAGTAATACTCATAAATCTTGCTTGAAGAAATAAAGCTGAGCACAAGATCTTCATGACTGAATTCAGAACTGTTGCAGGTAAACCATTTATGGATTACCCGATACAGTTGTCTGTAAGCATTCACCGAGCGAAAAACCGGGGTGAATACAGGTGTGGCGTTAACAGGTGACGCTTTAAAATCAAACAGACGAACATAATATAAATACAGTTTCTGATATTCATCTTTCAATTCCACAAGCGTATCTATATAGTGCGCTATTACTTTTATGGTACTGTGGTAGATTTCGTACATAGAATCAATATACCCTACAGGCGCTGCAGACTTATTCTTGACAGTATATTTCTTCTTGAGCAGATCTACGGTTTTCGAAATATCAATTACAATTGTCTGAAGAAATCCAAGCAAAACACTGTTTTCATATGTATCATACGAATAAACGTTTAACACTGCTTTGGTGCGAACAGGCTGATAAAATTGCTTGTTGAATTGTATTCCTGTATTATAATTTACTGCATCCAGCTCGTCTGTATGAGTGGCGATGTATTGCACCGTGCAAGGATTGAATGAAGTAACTTTTGCAAACGGCACAATTTTTTCTTCTTTACGCAGCTTGGTATACGGATTGTTCTGAAGGTATCTGTACGATTGTCTGTATATATCCCTGATCTCGTTCAATAATTGAATTTTTGTGGCCATTGAAATATTATTGTAATGTGTAAATTCGTCACCGAGCGATGCATATTCGGTTTCATTGTAAAGAAAGCCACGACTGTTCTCAGAAATATATTCAACCATTTTAAGCATACTTCTGCCCTTCAAAGTGTCAGTAACCATGACAGCTATGCTTTTTGAGCTGTATATCCTGCCTTGTATCTCTAATTTAATGCATACCGTACCGAAGCATTCACGAAAAAGCGAATTCTTCTGACTTTTCAACAAAGGACGAAACGAAAACGTATTCGATGTCATTTTATATATTTCTGTTTCAAAACAATCCTCATTGACAAAAAGTTTTGTCGGAAAACCGTATCCCGAAGAAATCGAAAACGTGTAAACTTCATCATTAAATACGCAATCACCACCCGAAAATGTTTCTTCTTCACCGAGATACAAAGGGATAATCACAGAACCGTGCTCTTCTGTGGTAAGAGTGATTTCAATACTGTCCATATGAATCATACCTCATATAAGATACTGGCAGTATCCCATATTGTGACCTTGCGCTTCTTCTATTTTCTCTATTGCGGATGATGTCTTATTGAGATTATATTTTTCACAAAGCTGTTTGATCGATTTGAAGAATTGCTCATAGTCAGAATAATATCCGTTGATTTTCGGAAGTAATTTCTGAACAACCGCATAATCTATTGCAATCTCTCTGGCCAGTGCGTTATCGCCGCCTGTCATAAGACTCTGGGCTGTCTTGATGTATTGTTCTATGCTGAGCATTATTCTCGGACTTACACTCATACCGAACGTTTTAAATGTGCCATATATGCTTTCAAGAGCGGTTTCAGTCGAAGTGCTGAGTTCATCGTCCTTTGCAAATGCGTTATATAATGCATCCCAGGTTATATGCTCACCCGGCATATCTGTGGTTGTGTTCTTTTTCAGCTTTGCTTCAGGCAGCTTTATTATACACGCTCTGTCAATAAGTCTGGGCGAAAGCGATTCTGTCGTCTGATCGGTATTGATAGTTGCCAGAAAGCGTAATGTTCTGGGAACAAAAAGGTCGTTTTCAGTGCCTATGTTGATATATGAATCCAGCTCGGATGTCCTGTCTGCAAGGCGCATGAAATCAGACCAGTAGTATTCCATCTGGCTGAGGTTTGCTTCATCCAGGGTAATGAGATATGGGTATTGTGAATTATCTCTTTCGAGATCCAACGTCTGCAGAGCGTCAAAAACCTTACTGTTGTTTTTATCATACTTTTTTGTAAGCGGATTGTAGTATCCTATAAAATCACGTTTCGAAGACCAGCCTCTTTCTACCGAAACCGAAACGAATCTGTTTATATCCTTACCAAACTGATTCAGACCAAGTATATCACCTATTATATTGCACATAGACGTTTTGCCTGTTCCGGGTTCTCCGGAAAAAACGGTGAGGAAATTCTGCGTAACACATGTGAAAATATTAATTATATCGTTTCGGCTGTAATCCCTTTTGGCACTTACATAATCAACAATATAATCAATCAGATCATCACCGTATAACGATGACGGCTGTACTTTCGATAATTCGTTCGAACGTAACGCATAAATATCTTTTTCTTCTTTTGCGTCCCACGATGCGGCTTCTCTCATCATTCTGTTTGATAAAAACGGATCAAATGCTCTTGATGCAACATTTTCTATACCTGTTTTAATCGCATTGCTGACTTTATCCTGCGCTGAAAGCAGTTCGTCATTATATTCCAGTGACTTCTTTCTCAGATATTCATTATTCGTTTCAAGAGTTGACTGTTCATCTCGCAATTTCTTGATTTTTTGTTCGGCTTCGGTTATATCTGTAACCATTCTTTTATATTCATTCAATTCCTCCTTCAGCTTTTCGGCTTCGTCGGACGAAATTTTAAAATCACCGCTGTCAAGCTCGGTTATTTTCTGTTCCTTTTCCTGATTATCCTTTCTCAGCTTCTGGATCAGCTTTTCGTTTTCTTCGTTCTTGTTTCTTTCATCCAGATACTGAGATTGAAGATCCTTATATTCCTGCGATTCCGTAGCCATCTGATTAGACAGATTGCTTGCCGTATCCGGAAGTGATTTCAGCAAACTGCTCAACAACTCCTGCTTTATATCAGAAAAAGCCTCTGTGTCAGAAATGATCCTTTGCAACCTTTCCAGTCTTTCCTGTGCAACGCTGTCAGGAAGTGTGGATACAAAAGGCATATTCATATAGCTGTTGATAAATTCGTCCGGGCTTTCGGTTGCTGATTCCAATGAAATATTCTCAGATACACTTTTCAGCAGGACCTCGTCCGGAATAATGTCAGCCTGTTGCCGGGAACCTGTCGCATATATAAACTGTGTCTCTGTCGGATCATCATAATACGACTGCTTTTCAAGCTCAAAACACTGAACTTGCTCGTTCGGATAAAAAGGAACAAGGTAATTGGTAATATCGGGCTTTATGTAGTATTTACCGTCACCTATTCTGCGTTTTGCTTTGTAAGGACCATAGTATTTTCCGTTGTAGAGCATAACCACATTTTCGTTTTCGGCAATATTAGTATTAGTCAGCGTCACGTTCCCGTCCATCATTTCAACCAACGGTTTATTGGTATATTCGCAATTAACCACTTTATATATATCGTTTTTGCAAGCAGGAATGATAATTTTGTCAAGCGCTATGCCGTCATGCACGATTCTTGATAAATTAAGCTTGACTTTATATATATCGTTGTTATTGTCATCAAGATAATAGCTGTCTATTTTTACGATATAAGCATTAGTTATGACAGTGTCGTCATCGTTATCGATCTTCTTGTCCTGAAAATACTTAGCTGTGCTGTCAGAGTAGGATATAGACAGATTGATTCCGCCGATATCCGGATAATCACGCCTTAATGCAGCAGGCGAGATTTCTTCTATTTTTCCGTCTTTCAGTTCGAACTGGGGGAAAAAGTTATAAAAAGTATTCCTTTTTTCTATATGACCTATCAGTACCATTGTATTTTTCTTCCGGTTTACCGTATCTTCATCAGCTTTGTCCGTTTTATCGGCAGAAGCATCATCGCCAAGCTCAGTTTTATCGGTATCGGCGTCGGCATCGTCGGCATCGTCGGCATCGTCGGCATCGTCGGCATCGTCGGTTTTATTTGTTTGTATATATACGTTATCTTCATTTTCGGAAAGCACTTCGCTTACGGATTCATTTTTATCGACAGTCGTGCTTTCAGGCATATTGTTCTTTATCGGGTTTTTATTGATTACGAAATGCTTCATCGGAATTTTGTCGGGCGAAACATCGGGTAATTCCGAATTAACGAACTGCCCGAAATATCTATCATTGCTTTCTCCGTTTTTATCATATTCATAGCACCATCTGAAAAAGAAAATGCAATACAAATTTTTATTTTCCTCGTTTATCGAGCTTACAATAGTGTCATAATCTGCGTTTTCAATCGAAAGCGGAATTTGTTCTTTGACCAAATCGTAAACATTATATGTCATGCTCTTTCTCAGAGCCGGTTCTCTCATAATCATACTTACTTTTTCTGCATTATTTTTTATTTTTGAGAGACCCCGCCTGTAATGTCTGTTTGCATCCAGATTTGCAATTGCTTTTCCGAGCAATTCGTCCGGAAGCGACTGATAGAAACTGATCAGTTTGATTTCGTTAATGACTTTATCGTTCATTTTTCCCTCCGATGATTTTATTATATTTTTATATTATTATATCACATTTTTAGAAAAAATCAACCACTTCTGCCGTATTTATATTTAATATTTTGTGCAATATCACGCATATTGTTCATATAAGAACGTTGCCCTGCTATACTTTGGCAATTGCATCCTGTGTCCTGTCACCCTCCCCACAAACAAAAACGCCGATGATCTTCTCATCGGCGTAATTTATCAGAATCTCCGGCATCCGCACTGCCTCAGCCCTTATCGGCTTTCTGTTACAGCACAGTCCGCCTTACGAAACATACTCCTTCTTCACTATAAGGTCTGATGTTGTGGGGTTCGGCACAGGATCGATAATATTATCTATATACGTTACCCCGTAAACAAGATAATCCATCGCCAGCACCTGCATATCGTCAAGCGTTGCTCCCGCACCCACTCTTGCAAGGCCGTCCTTGTCACGGATCTCGCCCTCGAATATCTTCGCCTTGCCTTTCTTTACATAGTCATAAAGAGTATCCGCTATGGTGAGCGTTTCCTTCTTGCAGGCGGCAGAATAAGGTGTCAGCTTCACAAACGCTTCACTGAAGCCTCCGACATAAGCCTCCGCCATAAAGTTATCGTTTATGCAGGTTCTCACCGTGTCCGTGATAAACGTAGCCCAGTTGAGATAATACCCTACAAGCCCGTATTTCGGAGCCGAATAAGCCATATCGTTTGTAAAGCCTATCGACTTCATTCCGATCGAATCGCAGTAGTACATACAGTAATCATCCGACTGATACGAGAATATAACATCACAGCCCTTGCCCTCAAGCGTATTTACCGCAGTTTCCGTCTGTGCTTTGGTTTCCGCATAGATTATTTCGACATCCGTTTCACGTTCCTTGTATATCTGCTGTATGCCGAGGATAAATGCGTTTATAACACCGTTTGAGCAGTACATAAGATCGTCTGCGACTATTCCTATCTTGTGAGATGCCGAATTCCAAGCCGCTACCGTTCCGCAGACGAACGCAGGCTGATACAGCTTCGGACGGAACGTTGTAAGGTTCGTGAGCGATGCCGTGCCGCCGTAGCTCAGTATATATATGTCCTTATCCTTTTTCGCATAGCTGAGCGCCGAGTTTGCAAAAACGTGCGATGCCGATACTATGATACTGCAGCCCTCGTTTTTGAGCGCTTTTACTGCATTTTCAAACTGCGACACCGCAACGCCGTCAACATAACAGGTTTCAAGGCCGAGCGCCGTTTCAATATCCTTACGGCTTTTCTCAAACATATATGTCATGTTGTCCCTTGATATTTCTTCATTATATACATATCCGACCTTGGCGGATGTATCAAGCGAATAGTCAGGTGCCGATGAGCTTTCACCCGAGCTTGCACCGTCGCCCGAGCAGGCGCAGAGTGTCAGTACCGCCGACAAGGCAAGCGCCAGTATTTTTATATATCTTGATAGCTTTTTCAACTTAAATCTACCTCCGGAAAAAATCAGAAAAGACAGCAATAAAATCCGATTTTACAGCTATCTTATTATAACGGATATAATTATAACACATTTTCACAAAAAATTCACCCTCTTTTTCGAAAATTTGTTTTGATTTTTTGAAAATTTGTGATATACTTATATAGTCACAGCAGTACGTTATGCAATTTACACAAATATCCTACTGCACATTTTAAGGAAGGATCTAATAAAAATGAAGAAAAAAACAGCGGCGACAGCCGCAATACTCGCCTGTACAATGATGTTCTCCGGCTGCAGCGACAGCATTCTTACATCAGGTACTGACAGCGGCACAACAAGTGTTGAAAACATCTGGACGGCAAAAGACGACGACATCGTGGCATGGGCCACCTCAGACTCGCTTTCGGATGAAGAAAAGGAATATTATCAGGTCAAATTCAAGGATTTCTATTCCGAGTATTCCTTCACCATAGCAAATTACGGCCTTGACGAAACAAATTCCGCTTATGCCTCCTACGCTCAGTCGTACAGAAAGAATATAATAGATATGCTGACCAACGAAAAGCTGATACTCAGAAAAGCCAAGGAGCTGGGACTTGATCAGCTTACCGAAGAAGAAATGGCTGAGGTCGAAAAGACCTATACAAAGAATCTCAGCGACTGGTACGCCTCATTCGAGAAAAAGGCGAAGACCGCACTCGGCATAAGCACCGATGATACCTCCGGCACAGAGGACAGTGCCAACGATGAAAAGATTCTCGAAAAGGAAAAAGAGCTTTTCAATGAATATATTGCAGGCTTCGGTCTTACCGAGGATACATTCCTGATGTGGCAGACCAACACGGCAATACAGAAAAAAGTCAACGACTACGTTCTTAAAGATGTTACCGTATCCGACTCAGAGGTCGATGATTATATCACAAAGCTCAAAGCAGAGGCTAAGCAGGCGTACGAAAAGAGCGCTTCAAGCTATGCCACCGACTCCGAGTACAAAAAGGTATGGATACCCGAAGACGCACGTTATATCAAATATATAGCCGTAGGCATTGCATCTTCGGATTATGCCGAGATAAATGCCGCAAGAAACGAGAGCGGCGCAGATGACGCAGAGATCGACAAGAAGCGTGACGAAAAGTTAGCTGAGATAAAGGAAAAGGCTGATGCCGCACTTAAAAAGGCTACCGCAGAGGGCGCAGACTTTGACGCAGTGGTAAAGGAATACAGCAGTGCATATTCCGAATCTACCGCAGGCGAACAGATACTCGTGCTGAACTCAAAGGGACTTATTTCCGATGCGCTTTACGATGCAGTTTTCGCCCTTGAAAAGCCGGGCGATATAAGCGGACTTATCCCCACCGACAGCGGATATTATATCGTAAAGTATGTAAGCGATGCAAAGGTCACAGACAGCGACTTAAGCGATTACAGGAAGACCGTAAGGCAAGAGCTTTTAACCTCACGTCAGAGCGAAAAGACCAACGCTATACTTGAGGAATGGCGCAGTGCCGTAAATTACGAATATGATTACGAAAAGCTGAACATCACCAAGGAAGAAGAAACATCGTCCGATGCTTCCGCTTCTTCAGCCGACAGTAAAGCCGATAATGAAACCTCCTCCGCAGCATCCTCCGGTACCACAACATCGGAATAATATGCAGATAATTGACCGCTCCGTAACAGGAGCGGTTTTTTAAAGGAGAACAATATGCCACTATGTACACTTTGCCCACGCAACTGCCGTATAGACCGCAGTAAAACAACAGGTGCCTGCTCCGTAAAAGGACTTAAAACAGCCAAAGCGTCACTCCACTTCGGAGAAGAGCCGTGCATTTCCGGAACGGACGGCAGAGGCGCAGGAACTATATTCTTTTCCGGCTGTTCGCTGAAATGTATATTCTGCCAGAATATGCCCATAAGCCGTGACGGCTACGGCAAGGAAATAACACCGGAAAGGCTCGGTGAAATAATGCTCGAGCTTCAGGAAAAAGGTGCGCATAACATCGACCTTGTAACGCCCACTCATTATGCCGATATTATAGCCGGAGTGCTGACAAGCATAAAACCACGGCTTCATATACCGGTAGTTTATAACTGCGGCGGATACGAAAAGGTAGAAACGCTGAAAATGCTTGACGGGCTGATTGACATTTACCTGCCCGATTTCAAGTATGCCTCGCCCGACCTTGCCGGTGAATATTCCTCCGCACCCAACTACCCTTCCGTTGCGGTAAAGGCGATTGCAGAAATGTACAGACAGACAGGAAAGGTGCAGGTTTTCGAAAACGGTATGATGAAAAAGGGCGTTCTTGTCCGCCACCTCGTACTTCCCGGTTGCCGTCACGACAGTATGAAGGTGCTTGATATACTTAAAGCCACCGTTCCTGTAAGCGATATAAGGATAAGCCTTATGCGCCAGTACACACCTTGCGGAAAAGCCCTTGAAATAAAGAATCTTTCAAGAAAACTTACCACTTTTGAATATAACTCGGTTACCGATTACGCCGCTCAGCTTGGCTTTGACGGATACACGCAGGATAAAGAAAGTGCGACATTCGAGTACACTCCCGAATGGGATTTTGAAGGCATATAAAAACAAATCCGACAGGAACACCCTGTCGGATTCAGTTTGTAGAAAAAGTCTGTATTTATAAAAATAGAGCAAATTCTCTATCCCTATCCCCAAACCCCTTCCCCTCGGGAAGGGGCTGAGTGTGGGGCTGCCGCCCTCACCCCGCTTGGGGCTACGCCCCAAACCCCATTTTCAAAAATTATATAGGTTTATCGACAGTCTGAAATCCGACAGGAACGCCCTGTCGGATTTTACTTTATCTATGCTTTTCTGCGATAATACACCGCTTCAAACCCGGCTTTTCCTGCCATCAGAACATCGCTCATATAATTATCCCCCATATGAACAATCCTCTTGCCGCCGTACTCGTTTTTAATTATCCGATACAGCCCTCCGTCCGATTTTCCGCACCCGTATTCGCACGAAACGAAAAGCTTTTCATAACCGCTGAACCCGTTGTCGCAAAGCAGCTTCGAGATAACGCTTTCAGGAAGATACATATCGGTCGTGATAATAACCGTTTTTCCGCAGGAGATTACCCTGCCGTACACATCAAGCATAAACGGGTCGGCACGGCAAACCGAAATTTCCTCATTGCATTCGGCTTTCACTGCTTCTTCGGCGGCTTTGTCCGTAAGCCCTGCTTTCACGGCTATAATACGATAAATATCATTTATGCACGGCTCTTTCTTTTCTTTTCTTGCTTCATTTTCACTGTCGGCCCTGATTTTGCCGAAATTCTCTATGCCAAGCGTTCTGCCCGTATTGTCGAAAACTTCTTTTGGGGAAACACTGCGGAAAATCAGCGTATCGAAAATATCAAACGATACTACATCTGCTTTGCACAAAAGTTCCGCCGTTTCCTCAGCCGACAGTGAGTATTCTCCGAATTTCCTGTCGGGAAAATGAAACACGCTGTACTTAAGATATAGCAGCAATGCGTACCCCCACGCCGCTGCGGGCATTACCCTGTGAAGCCTGCCGTGAGATGAAACGAATGAAAAATAACGGTTCTGCACGGAAGCGTTGCCGCTTATCAGCTTATCGTATATCTTCTGTTTTCCGCTCACCTTGTTTCACCGCCTGTTATTCTTTCTGTTTTCCTATTTCGTCCCTTGTGACAGTAGCCTCGTGATTGTAGAATTTCTTCAGCTGTTCTACCGATATATAGTCGCCCGTCAGCTCTCCGCTTTCGTTGATAAGATATTTACCGTTCCACATAGCCGTCCACAGCCACATTGTGTTATCCCTTGCCATTATGTCAGGGTCCGGATATACGGCACACTCCGTGAGTGCCAGCATACGCTTGTTAAGCGACAATGAATCCGTTGCATACATCGCCGCAAGATGAGCGGTATCGGTATTGTCATATACGTCACAGCCGACTATATCGACATAATCGTCACCGGGGAACATCTGAGGGTCAATATCCGCCGTGTATATCCACAGCAGGTTTGACAGCCCGTACAGTTCGTCAAATCTCCTGTGCATAGTCTGCCACAGCCATTTATAAGTCTTGCTGTTCTTTTCCCACCAGTACAGCCCCGCACTGCTTGCAGGCAGCGGTCGGAAAAGCACCGTAACACCGCTGTCCTTGAGAACGGATAGCTGTTTTGCTATTGCGTCCATATCCGACAGCACAGCATAGCATTCCTCCGATATGGTTTCGTCCTCAAGAAGCTGTGCCAGCGATTCCTCATTCATTACCGCCAGATCCTCATAGTCGCTTACAGCCGCACCGATGTCAAATGTGCTTTCTTCACGGTAGAAGGTAGTCTTTCCTATAGGCGTATACCAGTACCAAGTGTATGACACTATACCGCCGTTTTTAGCCCATTCCTGTGAAAGCTGAATATCCGTGTTGTTTTTCACAAGCTTTGCACCGCTTGCCGTATAGTATCTTAGATCGCTCGCTCTTATCGCAGGAAACCGTCCCGTGTTCTTTACGATTGCGTCAATTTCGGTATTCGTGTTAGGCGTTACGGCCTGTGCCGTAAGCGTTTTCCTGCCGTAAATGCTTTTGAGATAATCCATAAGTTCAATACGGTCGGTATTTACATCCTTGCCCGAGATCCACGTTCCTGCCTGCGAGTAACGCTTATCGGCCGCTTTTTCTGTGTTCTTTACAGTTATCTTGTCCAACGAAACGCTGTTTTTTACCGTCTGGAGAGTTATCCTGTGCGTTCCCTGCGTAAGATATACGGGACATAACGAATGACTCTCGAACGTATCGCTCTGTACTATGTTATACGCTCCGTACAGTTCGCCGTTCATACGCTTATAGCTGCCGTTTTCGCTGTTTATCTGCTTGTCGCCGTCAACAATAAGAGTGATGCTTCCGCCGTCATCGGACAGTGCGTTTATCGCAATATCGTAAAACTGTGTCGAAGGCACTTCCATATCGAACGTTACCGATTTGTAAGCGTCAACTGTGATATATCCCTCGCCGCTGTACTTTCTGTCATCCGAGATCAGCTTTGTTCCTTCCGTCTTTTCCGCTTCAAGAACATAGCTGAAATTTGATTTGTTGATTTTGTATTCTTTGGTTTTATTTTCGGTCACAATACTCGCCTGCGGTACAGATGTTTCCCCGTTTGACGAGGTATCCGCACTGCCATCTGAAGCAACTGATGAATAGTCGATTTCCGAACAGCCGGCAAGCATTATGACGGCAAGCGTGAGTGCCGTTAGTTTCCTGATATGCAAGTCAGTCCTCCTGCTTTATTACCACAATGTCGCCCGACTGTATCTTGTCGGTGAACTTTGCACTTTTCCCGTTTACCGAAAGCACAAGTCTGCGTGTGGGATTTTCAATATCAATATTCGCTCTTTCAAACAGGTCTATAAGCATATACGGAGTTTTGCTCTCCTTTTCGGGAAGATCGGTCGGAACGCCGTTGAAGATTACGGATACAAAATTTCCCTGCTCCGCTGTCTGTATATCCTCAGCCGTTTGCACTCCCGATGCGCTCTCAGCGGCAACGGCGGCTTGTACCGCTTCAGAAGACGAGCCTTTATCAAAGCCCAGTATATCCCCGTCACAAAGAACATAGCTTTCGGGCTTTTCCTCGCCGTTTACATATACGGTTGCGGTCTGCGTATCTCCGCCGTACTGCATAAGGAACGCTCCGAGCGTTCTTGCGTCGTGTATCTCTATATTGTCAAGCGGCTGTATCTCATAGTCCTTGCCTACTTCTTTTCCGTTTGCGTAGGCACGTTTTCCGGCTACCGCATTTTCACCGCAGAATATGACGCTTACCCTTGAAATATCGTCCGCATAATCACGGACAAATGCGTGTGCGTTTTCACCGTTCACCGCAGGCGTAAGCGTTATGCTGTCGCCCTGCTTTATCTTTGTTGTGAGTGCGGCAGGCTTGCCGTTTACAGTGATTACCGCAGGAGTGAACGCAGTGCCTTTGAGTATCTTCGTTTCGCCGTTAAGAATGAACTTAAGCCCTGCGCCGCTGTGTCCCATTATCTGAGAGGTTTTGAAGCCTGCCGAGCCGAGAAGCTCAAATACGCTGAGCGACTTTGTATCAAACGCCCTTACCTGCTCGCCGTTTAGCGTAACTGTCGAGAAATCATACGCCATATTGGTGCAGGCAGTGACCGCAATGCCGACAGGAGTTACATACTCAGGACCCAGCTTCCTGTCGCCCACATCAACGTTTTTCATAAATTCCTGACCGCCTACAGCGACCCTTCCGTGATCTATTCCGAGCTTGTCCGCAAGTGCGTCCGCAAGGCCGTTAGCCATACTTCCGCCGCCTATAAGGAACATTGCGGCAGGGCTCTGACCGTTTGCGTCGCATACCGTCTGGCTTATCACATCCGCAAGGCTGTCAACGGACGGACTGCATTTCTCGAAGAAATCAGCCTTAGATATTGTCTGCTCCCTGCCGAAAATGTCACGGTATGTAATGCTGTCCGTGTCGCCGCTCGCCTGTATTTTCATGCTCTCCGCCATATTGAAATCAACGAAGAATTTCCTTACAATATCCTCGCTTATCTCATCGCCTGCAACTGTTGCCATCGCATAGGCTACTATAGCGCCGTCACGGGCTATCGCAATATCAGACGTACCTGCGCCTATATCCACGAGAGCAATATTGATAAGCCGTATCTCCGGCGGGATTATAACGTTCATTGCGGCGATAGGCTCGAGCGTCATACTCTTTACCTTAAGCCCCGTCTTGTCCGTAGCGGCATACAGACCCTCTACTACGACCTCGGGGAGAAATGCGCCGATAAGCTCTATAGTGACCTTGTCACCCTTATGCCCCTCAAGGTTTACCATTGCGTAATCATCAAGGTAATAATGCACTACCGAGTGACCCACGCAGTAGAATACAGCATCCTCGTTGCTGTACTTCTCATCTATCCCTTTCTGTGCCTTCTGTATCGTTTCGCACTCCATCGTGCGTACCATATCCGCTGTGATAGTGTTCTTATCCGAAACGTCAAAATCCATCGACACACGGTAGGTCTTGAGCGCACGGCCTGCGGCGGCTATAGAAACCTCTGTCAACCTGATGGAGTTTCTCTGCTCAAGCGTTTCCTTTACGGTGCGTGCTACCTTTGCTACCTGCTCAATATCCTCTACCTGTCCGTCTATCATTGCACGCTTCAGATGCGGAACGCTCTCGGTATCGGTCACACGGAAAATATCGCCGTCCATAAAGCCCAGCACGCCTACGACCGTCCTTGTGCCTATATCAAGTGCAAAAACCGTATCTCCCTGCGGTTTCAGTGTCTTTTTAGCAGATGCTGACGGCTTCTTTGCCGTAGTTTTCTTTGCTGTGGCTGATTTAGCCGTGGTCTTTTTATTTTCGCTTGTATTTTTTGCGGCAGATTCTTCTTTTCTCGGTCTGCCTCTTCTTTTAGGTGCCGCCATTTTATTTACTCCCTTTCATTAAAAATATCACTGATCGTACCATAAATTTCGTAAACCCGTACAGGTTTACATAGCTTTTTTGATTTTTTCGGTTTTCCGTATTTTGATTTTTGCTGATACCGATTTTTTATCGGAAATTCGATAATATATTTACTGCTGATTATAATTATAATTAAATTTCCGGAATAATTCAACCTTTTTTCTGTTTTTTATCGCAAAAAAATTGAAAATATCGTCAGAATATGTTAGAATAATAACTGATATGGGATATTTGCTTATCCAAACGGGAAAAGGACAGACGCACTAAGAAGGAGAGTATATGGAAATTTCAGATTTTGCCGAAGAAATGGCAATGCCGATACACGATTTTCTTGTAAAGAACAGTGAAAGTCATACGATACGCTGTTATATGCCGGGGCATAAGGGAACGGAGGATCCGCTTGACATTACCGAAATTGACGGAGCGGACAGCCTTTATGACACCGATACAAACGGCGGAAAGGGCATAATAGCACAAAGCGAGAAAAACGCATCAAAGCTATTCGGCAGTAAGAGAACGCTGTACTCCTGCTCGGGAAGTACGCTTGCTATACAGACAATGCTCACCCTTGCAAAGCTGAGGGGCAACAGCAAGGATCACGTTATCGCCGGCAGATATTCGCACCGCAGCTTTATAAATTCCTGCATCCTGCTGGGGCTTATTCCGTCCTGGGTATATCCCGAAGAATACCTCAGCGCCGCCGTTACTCCCGAAAGCATAGAGGCAAAAATCAATTCAAGAACGCTTGCGGTATTTATAAATTCAATTGATTATTACGGCGGTATGAGCAATATTTCCGCTATAGCGGAGGTGTGCCATTCGCACGGTATACCTTTACTGGTTGACAACGCACACGGCGCATATCTGAAATTTGCTCCTGTCGATCTGCACCCGATGACGCTCGGTGCGGATATGTGTGCAGACAGCGCCCACAAAACGCTCCCCGTGCTTACGGGCGGAGCGTATCTGCATATAGCAAACGAGAAATACTGCGCTATGGCGAAGGAGGCGATGGCTCTCACGGGGACCTCAAGCCCGAGCTATCTTATCCTTGACAGCCTTGACAGATGCAACCGTACAATAGCCGAGAAACCCTTTCATATAGCGGAAATATGCAACAAGGTAACGGCGCTGAAGCGGCACTGTGCCGATATGGGATATGTGCTGAGCCAGAGCGATTATATGAAGGTGACATTCGATTGTGCGGCGGTGCATTCGACCGGCTTTGCTATGGCTGAGATGCTGAAGGAATTCGGCATAGAGTGCGAATATGCTGACGAATACCGCTGTGTACTGCTGTTCGGAAGCGGCTCGACGGATGTCGATTTTGAGACAATAAAGACGGTGCTGAGGGCGAATACGCCGAGGTCGGTTTTCGTAAGGAACCTGCCCTCGCCGCCTGTCCATATCAGGACGCAGACGGCCTGCTCGCAGGCGAAGGCGTACTTCTCGGGAAAGGTAAGACTGCCTGTGATGATGACGGTCGGCAAGGTGTGTGCAGGTGCGGTTGCACCGTGTCCGCCCGGAATCCCGCTTATAATGCCGGGCGAGGTGGTCACGATAGACGCCGCAAGGGCACTTCGTGACAAGGGAATAGCCGATATTCCGATAGTTGTCTGACGAAAAAAAACAGGCATAAATCACAGGTGATGAAAAACGATGAATGAGTTTTGCAAAAAACAGGCCGCAAAACCGCTTGCAGTGTACGTTTACGGACAATATGCAGAAAACCGTCACGCTGATGATTTATGCTGAAGGTGAGCTTTTCGCAAAAACGGATATTTCTGCGGCAAAAAAACAGGTCCGTATCAAAAGTTTGCGGTGAAGTTTATGCGTATTGCCTTTACTTTATACAGAAAATGTGTTATAATTATTTCGAAATTCAAACTCACAAGGATAGCCCGATACAGAAAGGACGGTAATCTTTATGAAATTAATATATGCAATCGTAAATAATGATGATGCTCATTCAGTTTCATCATCGCTTACAAAGTCAGGCTTTCAAGCCACCAAGCTTGCCTCGACCGGAGGATTTTTAATGTCAGGTAACACGACATTTCTTATCTGCTCTGAGGACGACAAGATAGACGAGATAATCGAGATCATCAAGGACCATTCGCACAAGAGAAAGCAGTTTGTTCCTTCCGCCGCATCATACGGCGTAGGAAGCTACACCAGCTTTCCTGTTGAAGTATTTGTCGGCGGTGCGACTATCTTTGTGACGAACATAGAGAGATTTGAGAAAGTCTGATGTCTGCAAGCAATGCAAGCTGTGACAGCATAAAGCTGTTCGGCAAACAGCGTGAGACTGCTCTGCTGGCGGAAACAGCCGAAAGCGACAGGCTTCCCCACGGAATAATGCTGACGGGTGAAAAAGGCATAGGCAAGCGCACCTTTGCAAAGTGGTGCGCTATGCTGTATCTGTGCCGTGAACCCGAAAACAATATGCCGTGCGGCAGATGCAGGAGCTGTCGGAATATCATATCGGGTGAACACGCAGATGTTATCTATGCCAAGGGCGAAAAGTACAGCAAGGAAAGCGTGCGTGATAATGTATGCTTTGCTTCAACGCTCCCCAATGACAGCGACACCCGTGTTTTCATCTATGAGGACTGCGAGGAAATGACGGAGGAGCAGCAGAACGTTCTGCTCAAGGCGATAGAAGAGCCGTCAAAATATAACCGTTACATTTTCACCTGCTCAAATACCTCGCAGATACTTGAAACGATAAAGTCGAGGCTCGTGTGCATACCGATATCGGACATGACTGCGGAGGAATGCGTTTCCTGTCTTGAATACAACGGTTACGACAGTGACACGGCGAAACGGGCGGTAGAGCTGTACGGGACAAATCCGGGCAGAATACGGGATATACTCTCTGACGAAAAGCGCATAAAGCTGTATGATACAGCCAAAAAGGTGACAGAGGCATTATCGAAGAAAGACGAATATTCGGCCGCAGCTGCAATGACCGCCTGCACGACAAGGGAGGATCTGTACGGGGTAATAACGATACTGTACGAGAATGTGACCGAGTCGCTGAGAGTGCTTGAAACCGGCGGCGAGCCTTTGCTATGTCTGACTAAGGCAAGGCTGTATGCCTTGTACGAGGTGCTCAGTGGTTTTGCGCTTATGGACGGAACAAATATAAATGTAAAGCTGATGCAGGCATATATACCTGCAAAGCTGTTTGCCGTTTTACAATAGGCAAATAAGAAAGGGTAAAAATGACTGAAATTATAGGAGTCAGATTCAAGGATGTCGGGAAGATATACTACTTTTCCCCGAATAAAAATACGGTCAAGTGCGGAAGTCACGTTATAGTGGAAACCGCAAGAGGCGTTGAGTGCGGCGAGGTCGTTATAGCGAACCGTGAGATCGAGGACGACAAGGTGGTACAGCCGCTCAAGAGCATAATCCGCATAGCTACCGACAAGGATCTTGAAACGCAGAAGAAGAACCGTGAAAAAGAGCAGGAGATAATGAAGGTCTTTGCTCAGAAGATAACCGAGCATAAGCTGGAAATGAAGCCTATTGATATTGACTGCACCTTTGACGGAAGCAAGATATTATTTTATTTCACGGCTGAAAGCAGAGTGGATTTCAGAGAGCTTGTAAAGGATCTTGCATCGGTTTACCGTACAAGAATAGAGTTACGTCAGATCGGCGTTCGTGACGAGGCGAAGATGCTCGGAGGACTTGGTATCTGCGGCAGACCGTTCTGCTGTAAGACCTTCCTCGGAGAATTCCAGCCGGTGTCCATAAAGATGGCGAAGGAGCAATCGCTGTCGCTGAATCCCACAAAGATCTCAGGCACCTGCGGACGACTTATGTGCTGTCTTAAATATGAGCAGAACTGCTATGAGGAGCTTCTTGCGATAACTCCTAAGGTCGGCGCTCTTGTGGAAACAGCCGAGGGCAGAGGTATCGTTGAGGATGCAAACCTGCTGACAGGCGTACTCAAGGTAAAGCTTGACAAGAATCCCGATGCCGCCGCTACGGCATTCAAGAGGGAGGATGTAAAGCTTCTCAAGGACGGCAAGATAAGAATCAAGAAGGAAGAATTCCAGGCACTCAAGGGTCTTGAGGACTAAGGCGGCGGGTCGCCGCTGACAATTCCGCCTTTAATAACGCTATATATCTTTTAAGGACGGCAAAACGGCGGGAGTTACACAAAGCAATAATCAATAAAAGCGGTTACAGTGATATGCTGTGACCGCTTTTTTTGCGGCGATGTGCCGATTTAGATTACGCCTATTAAAATAATTGTGCTGACGGAGTGCCGCAATCCCTCGATAGTTGGCTGAGCAAAGCTCAGCAACAGAAGCTCACCTTTGGCAAGGGACGGGCATGGATGCCCGAAGTTGAATGCCCAGAGTTTTAAGCATGGATGCTTAAAGTCAGCCACACAAAGCCGTTGTATGATGCAACGGCACTAATGGCTGACGAGGCAATGTGATGCGAAACCAACAGAGCGTTCATAAGCCAAGAATGTGGTGCGGAGCGTGGGATAGTGTGGAAAAGGCGGTCGCCAAACAGCGACCGCCTTTTATAGCATATTATCTTGTACCGAAGTTATTGATTAAGCCTTCATCGCTTCCTCAACATAAGATAGGGTCAGCTCATATTGGTTGACCGCTATGTTATTACCAATTATATTTTTCAAAGAGTTCTTCATCCAATGCTTCTTTGATAAAGATAGTAATTGACATCACCGTACCGTTATCCAAATCATCTTCAAGCCAGTATCCGTGAGGAGACTGATAATCTTCTTCCCAATCATCATATTCAAGGTCAGGATCAATTGCAAGTGCTTCGTCAAGTTTCATACCGATTGATATACCATTGGAAAGTTTAGCATTACATCCGTTACTAAGATAAATCTTGAACAATTTATCATTTGCAAAAAACATGTAGATATTATCCTCTATTCTTATAATCGTCCACGGAATCGGATTAGTGCATTCGTTGTTTTTCCATACTTCCGATGTGTATTTCATGCTATGATTCTTAATTACAGTTTTAGCTTCATTTACGCTTTGATAGAGAAGGAACTCACCATATCCTTTAAAAGGGACAATATTCTTAATTGTACTATTCATTTCCGTTTCCTACTAAATAATAATATAGCCTTTTCCTTGCCGTCGGTTTCTTCTGCCTCTACCGCATTTGCCAATCTGTTAAGATAATCGTACATTACGGAAACAACGCCTTGAAATCGGAGAATAGATTATTATAATTCATACCGTTTATTGAATAGTATGCTCTTTCATCCATTTTATCGACTCTTCTTGATTGAGCAAGACTGGCTTTTTGACAGTACCAATATTTATGATAATTTTTGTTGCCTTATCAAGATTAACTGGGTTTATGAATTTAGGATTTACAAGTACTGTATTTTCAATATATGCGTTCTCAAAATCAATACCTATAAAGGTACATTCAACAAATTCTGTATTCCATATTCCAATGCTAACAAAGGTTGAATTATCAAAGGTGCATCTGAGAAAATTACAGTCGAAAAATTCTGCGTTGCTGAAATTGGAGCATTCAAAATTTATGTCTGTAAACTCAGTGTCATTCACTTCACTTTTGATGAGCTGCGCCTTATGAAATGAAGCCTTGCTGAATTTACACGAATACATCTCAGTATGATAAAGGTCAGTTTCATTCAGCACAATATCCGTAAATGAACATTCCGTGAGAATTGAATCTGTCAAAAGCTGTAACTGTTCACTTGTTAACTGTTCAGAGCTGATATTATCAAGAGCAAGCTGATTTCCGCTCTCCCCCTCGGATTCAAGCCATTCGGCATGACGGGTAAAGATACCATTAAGCTCAGTATTCATATATCATTCCCCCTTCTTGTGATACCAGATTATCCTATCTGAATATCCCTTATCGTTAATAGCGTTTACAAGAGCTTCTCTATCGGATTTAGTTAATCTTCGGGTATCAAGAATTACATTATGCCCGTTAGCAAACTCTTTTTCAACCTTTGCAATAGCACGGGACAGGCGAAATGCGCCACTTCTTGCAGACGTTGCTCCTTTAGGATGTGAAACAAAGCTCTTTATATCCCATTTTACCCCAGTAACAGTATCAATGAACTCTGCTCCTTTATCCTTTTGAGGATCACGAATTATTTTGTGAAGTATTCCCTGCTTTTCAACGTCTAAGCCAATCATTCTTTCTTTACGTCCTTGCGGAAGCACTTTGTTTGCGTGTGAAGGGTCTCTTGCTAAATCAACATACTCCGTATATGTTCTACCGCCCTGATATGTTCTTTGAACATTAGCTTCATTTTCCTTAGCCTTAGCAGTCAATTCATCATTATCAAGCATAAGCTGTGGAGAACCGTTTGTACCACTTGCAAGTCCGGATTTTGTACCGTCAGCCATTTCTACTCACCGCCTTTCGGTTAGCGGTATTGCGAGATTTGAGCGTATTATCGGGAATAATGATCTCAACGCCTTTGCTGATAGCATACGCAAAGCATTCCGTTACTCTATCATTAGTAACAAGCACCATCATAGACTGTTTGTTTAATCTCGATCATGAATCCACCTTCAGGCTTAGGATAGCACCAGGCAAATACATCAGCAGGCAGTTTATCATCTTCAAGTACAGAATACTCCGTTCCTTCAAATATAATGCAAGTCTGTTCGAGGATTTCAAGGACAGGAAATAGTTCAGATTCGTTCAGCTCAAAAATTTTTCTAACATATTTGCTTAAATGCCTGATAGCGATTCTGCTGAGTGGTTTTGTCATATAATCCATTAGTTCTTATCACTCCTTTTCAGTAGTGCCAATATTTTTTCAGCTGTATCCTCATCGATTCCATCGAATGAACGTGCAAACTGCAACGCCACATCTCTCTGATAGGTTTCCGACTTGGATAAAGTAATCTTAACCTGATTTCTTGAGTTTTCAGCCGCATTCTTCATATCTGCGATTTCATCGTCAGAAAGAGCGTAATGCTCAGCGATGATGTCAAACCATTCGTTGGGGACATTTTTTCTACCGTTTTCAACCGCCGATAAAAAAGGAGTAGAGACACCGAGCAGTTTAGCAACATCACCCATGACCTCGTGATACCGAACACGAAGAACTCTCATGAACTCGCCAAATTTTGTGTATGCCATCTTCACACACCTCCTTTTACCATACATTGTATCACATAGTTGCACTTTTGTCAAGTATATTTTTTAATCTTTTTGGGGTTAACTCGAACTTAATGTAATTTAACCGTTATTGATAGATTTGCGATTGTCAAACGGTAGTAAAACGACAGTGTTGCACAAAGCATAAGATAAATGGAATATTGGCGGTCACGGCGGGCGGCAATGTGCCGCACCAAATTCCGCCTTTGGAAAGGTTTGAGATTAGCGGACGGTGGCGAAACGGCGGAGTTATAGAGAGTGATAATTTAAAATGTGGTGGTCATGGTGGGGTGCTGTGGGCCGCTGTTAAAGCATTATCGCTTTACTGCCGGACACCATTTTAACAAGTGCTGAGAATTGAATATAAAGAATCCGCTGTTTACTCTAATGGCGGATTTTTTGTGTTGGAGAGTGTGGAGGAAGATAGTGCGGAAAAACTAATTGATGGTGCGGATGGAGAGCAATCCCTCAGTCTTGCGACAGATAGGGTTGAGCGAATATTAACGTTGATAAAATCGCAAAATGTTGCAATTTATAATAAGAAGTAGCCTTGTCGCAATCCAGCTCCCTTTGACAAGGGAGCCAAGAATATAGTGCATGGCAAGGGATAGTGCGGTGTTGGTAGGGTTGGTGCGGAGCGAGGGATAATGCGGAAATGGCGGTCACGGTGGGGTGCTGTGGGTGCCGTAAAACATTATTGCTTTACTACCGGACACCATTTTGACGAGTGCTGAGAATTGAATATAAAGAATCCGCTGTTTATTGCAAATGGCGGATTTTT